>Ga0067045_1002340_pt1 | contig 257258 bp, 229 predicted proteins | sample TerdegcTABiofilm_FD_59184 | JGI IMG/M metagenome (GOLD analysis project Ga0067045, IMG submission 59184) | Combined Assembly of (Gp0054472, Gp0054536) Wastewater bioreactor microbial communities from Singapore -Terephthalate degrading... | reverse complement strand
GCCCCTCATTTACAATAACCAATACCTAGCTGATAGTTAGAGATTAAAAGAAAATAGAGGTAAAGAGAATGGAGTGAAGAGTGATGAGAATAGAGGCAAGAGAGCATCCTCCCTGCTCCTCGCCCCTCGCTCCCTGCTCCTCGCTCCCCGCCCCTCATTTACAATAACCAATACCTAGCTGATAGTTAGAGATTAAAAGAAAATAGAGGTGAAGAGAATGGAGTGAAGAGTGATGAGAATAGAGGCAAGAGAATCATCCTCGCCCCTCGCTCCCTGCCTCTCGCTTCTCATTTCCCGTCCCTCGCTCCTCGTTCCTGAGAAAGAATGGAAGACAAAAAAAAACGCAGCCAGTAGCCACGTTTTTCTTTCAATATATGTTCCGGTGTTTATTTAATCACTTTCACACCGGGGAATTTCGTTTTATCGAAGGTAAAAGTTGCATCCGTTACCGATACATTGGGTGTAAGCAGTTTTACAGAATACGTATAGATACTTCCGTTACGGCCTTTTACCACGGCCTTTTTAACGGTAGAGGCTGTTTCGTCGATATAAACCGTAACAATGGTATAGTCCTTTTTACGCGGTTCCAGCGGGTACAGGTCTATAACCGTAAGTTTTTTACCCGAAGTACTTTCTTCCTTCACCCATTTCTGCTTAAAGCCTTTTTCGTGCAGGGTAAGAATGGTGGTTGGTGTAATGGCATCTTCTTCCTGATCGTCGGCGCTTTCTATATTCGCCTCGTTATTAGCCTTATTATAGGTAGTGATGTTACTGCCATCGCAAAACACTTCCTGTCCGGCAAAATTCAGGTAATATTTATTTCCCTTTACGGTAAGTTCGCCCTCCTTTTTCTGAGGTGTTTTAGAGTTTGGCATAAGCAGTTCGTACGAAAAAGACACCTTATACGAAGAGTAGCCTTTTACTTTGGAGCTTACCTTATCCAGTACGGCTTTCGCTTTGGTATCTACCTGGGCATTGAGCGAAAGTACAGCCGTAAAAGCGAGTATAATACTAAACACAGATGTTTTCATAAATCACATACTTGAATTAAGTTCACAAAATTGAGCAATTACTTCAAGGTATCCAAAAAGTGTTCCAAACTTACTTCGTCGGGTATAAGCACCTGGCGTGGTTTACTGCCCTCATTCGGGCCTACAATCCCGGCTGCCTCTAATTGATCCATGAGACGGCCGGCACGATTATAACCTAATTTTAACCTTCGCTGCAGCATAGAGGTACTACCCTGCTGGGTAGATACAATAATACGTGCCGCATCTTCGAAAAGGGCATCTTTATCGTTAATGGAGAAATCGGCATTACCGCCTCCGTTATCGTCGCCGTAATACTCGGGCAGTTCAAACGCCGATGGATAACCACGCTGATCGCCGATAAACTCGGTAAGTGTATCTACCTCGGGCGTATCTACAAAGGCACATTGCAGGCGTATAAGGTCGCTGCCCAGGGAAAGCAGCATATCGCCGCGGCCTATAAGCTGCTCGGCCCCGCCGGAATCCAGGATGGTGCGGCTGTCGACCTTGGACGAAACCCGGAACGCAATACGCGCCGGGAAGTTGGCTTTTATGGTACCGGTAATAATGTTTACCGAAGGGCGCTGTGTAGCAATAATAAGGTGTATGCCAATGGCACGGGCCAGCTGCGCCAAACGCGCAATGGGCAGTTCTACCTCTTTACCGGCCGTCATAATAAGATCGGCAAATTCGTCAACCACCAGTACAATATAGGGAAGGTAACGGTGCCCCTTGTTCGGGTTCAGGCGACGTGCCTGGAACTTAGGGTTGTATTCTTTTATATTACGTACCCCGGCATCTTTAAGCAGCTCGTAACGCTGATCCATTTCGATACACAGCGAATTAAGTGTATTAATTACCTTCTGTGTATTGGTAATAATGGCCTCTTCTTCGCCGGGCAGTTTGGCCAGGTAGTGCCGCTCAATTTTATTGAACAGTGTAAGCTCTACCTTTTTGGGATCTACCAGTACAAATTTCAGCTGAGAAGGATGCTTCATATACAGCAGCGAAACCAGTATAGCGTTCAGTCCTACCGATTTACCCTGACCTGTAGCTCCCGCCATAAGCAGGTGCGGCATCTTAGCCAGGTCGGCCACATAAGTTTCATTATTGATGGTTTTACCCAGTCCTATGGGCAGGTCGTACTGCGACTTGGCAAATTTTTCGGAGGTAATTACACTGCGCATGCTTACCACTTCCGGGGTCTGGTTTGGCACTTCTATACCAATGGTACCTTTGCCCGGTATGGGTGCAATAATACGTATGCCCAGGGCGGCCAGGCTCAATGCAATATCATCTTCCAGGTTTTTTATCTTGCTTATACGCACACCCGGCGCCGGTACAATTTCGTACAGGGTAACAGTAGGCCCAACGGTAGCTTTAATCTGGTCTATCTGTATATTATAATTGTTCAGTGTGCTTACAATACGGTCTTTATTCGCTTCCAGCTCTTCCTTATTGATGCGTATACCTCCGCTTCCATGCTCCTGCAATATATCGGCCTCCGGCATACGGAAATGCGGCAGATCGAGTGTAGGATCGAACGGATCGAGCGAAATATCGCCATGCGTATGTGGATCCGGACTATTCAGTTCTTCTACCAGTTCTTCCTCCACGGCCTGCTCAATGGTAAAAGCCGGTTCTTCGGCCGCTTTGGGTACTGCTGGTTTGGCCTCCGTCTTAGGCAGATCGAATACAAATTCTTCCACAGCCGGTTTTTCAGGCTCGGAAGGTATTTCGGGTACAGTATGCGCAAGTACGGGCGGCACTTCTGCCAGCGGCGGAATAATGGCCGGCACATAGGGTTCCGGAGCTTCGTCAGCCTCGTCCAGCACCTCTTCTACATGCTTCGAAAAGCCTGGCTCTTCAGGCTCGCTCTTCTCTTCGTCCGGTGCGGCAATCAGTTCATCGGCAAAAGCCTGCACCTTTTCGGCATTGGGCGAAAGTTCCTGTTGTTCCACCACAAACGGGTCTTCTTCTACCGAAGGTTCAAAAGGCACAAAATCGTCTTTCTTTTTATGCGGTGCAAACATATTGGCGGCCATCTGTGCAGCCTCGGCCATGCGTTCTTCTTCGTTCAGTTCGTTTTCCGGCTCCGGTTCCTGTTTTTCGCGACCTTTGGGTTTCCATTTTTCCCAGAAGGTATTTACAAAGCCAAACGACATATTAAAGGCAATAATAGCATATACGCCTATACTTATCAGCAGTGCCATCCAAAGGCCCAGGCGGCCTATCCAGCCCGAAACCAGGCTTTCCATACCCCAGCCGAATTTACCGTGCAGCACATCCAGTGCACTGTGGTCGGGAATCATGGCGGCCAGCAGCGTACTGAGCCACACGTAGGCTCCCAGCGACATTACCAGTAATTTGGCCTGACTTATATAACGGGTTCCCGTTAACAGATTAAGGCCTGTAAAAAACGTCAGCGGCACCAGTATAAAAGCTCCCAAACCCAGGTACATAACGGCATAGTACGATATAAAAGCCCCGGCCTTTCCGGCCCAGTTTTTTACCGGTTCGGTACCCTCACCGTTTATAAAGCTCTGGTCGTAGGTATGTGTAAAATAAAACGAAAGAAACGAAACCGTCATAAACAGCGACAAGGCTACCAGCAGCAGGCCGGTAATTTTCCAGGTACGCTCGTCGCGCAGGGTTTTACGAAGGGCCGAATCTTTTTTCGGTTTCGGTTCTTTTTTTGCTTTAGCCGTGCTTTTAGCCGCCGTTTTCGGGGCTGCTTTTTCTTCTTCCTTTTCCTTTGGTTTGTTCCTGTATGTATTCTGTTTTGCCATGTTTCTTGTCGTTCAATCCGTTCGTGCACAGATTCGCGATTACAAAAATAGAACGGACGGGGAGGAAAATAACGGTGCAGAGGCACAGAATATGCAACCTGAAATGTTAATAAACCCCAAAGCGCCTATATAACGGTATACTTCGGGTGATTGCAGAAAAATTCGTACCTTTGCACCCTTAAAAGAATCAATATATAATTCATGATTACGGTCAGCAACCTTGAACTGCGCTACGGAAAGCGCGTTTTATTCGAAGATGTAAACCTGAACTTCACTCCCGGCAACTGTTACGGGGTGATCGGGGCAAACGGTGCCGGTAAATCCACCTTCCTGAAAATACTTTCAGGCGAGATCGAAAGTACCACGGGTAATGTATCTATACTGCCCGGGGCCCGCATGGCCGTGCTGAAACAGAACCACTATGAGTTCGACGATTTTACGGTGATCGATACCGTAATTATGGGACACAAGAAACTGTACGGCATCATGAAAGAAAAAGATGCCATTTATGCCAAGCCCGATTTTTCGGACGAGGACGGATTACGTGCCGCAGAGCTGGAGGCCGAATTTGCTGAAATGGAAGGCTGGAACGCCGAAAATGATGCCGCTACCCTGCTGAGCGGACTCGGTGTTAAGGAAGACAGTCATTACAAACTGATGAAAGATATTTCGGGTAACGAAAAAGTACGCGTGCTGCTGGCACAGGCACTGTTCGGGAACCCCGACATACTGCTGCTCGACGAACCTACCAACGACCTGGACGTGGAAACCGTTATGTGGCTCGAAGAGTTTATCATTAACTTTCCCAATACGGTAATTGTGGTATCGCACGACCGTCACTTCCTCGATACCGTATGTACCAATATTGTAGATATCGACTTCGGTAAAATACAGATGTATACCGGTAACTATACGTTCTGGTACGAGTCGTCGCAGCTGGCCGCACGTCAGCGTTCGCAGCAAAACAAAAAGGCAGAGGACAAACGCAAGGAGCTTATGGAGTTCATTGCACGTTTCTCGGCCAATGCCAGTAAAAGCCGCCAGGCCACCAGCCGTAAAAAGCTGCTCGAAAAAATAAACGTAGAGGATATACGCCCCAGCAACCGCCGCTACCCGCATATTTTCTTCAAACCCGAGCGCGAAGCAGGCGATCAGCTGCTGCATGTAGAAAACCTGTCTAAAAACGTAAACGGCGATACCATTTTCAGCAATGTGAGCTTTAATGTACGCAAAGGCGACAAAATTGGTTTTATTTCCAAAGAAGCACTGGCCGTTACTACCCTGTTCGAAATACTGAACAGGGAAACCGAAGCCGACAGCGGTACTTTTAACTTTGGGGTAACCATTACCACGGCTTACCTGCCGCTCGATAACAGTAAATATTTCAGCAACGATTATAACCTTATCGACTGGCTGCGCCAGTATTCCGTAGAAAAAGACGAAACCTATATCCGCGGATTCCTGGGTCGTATGCTGTTCTCCGGCGAAGAGTCGCTCAAAAAGTCGAATGTACTTTCCGGAGGCGAAAAAGTACGTTGTATGATTAGCCGTATGATGCTGCAGAACGCCAATTTCCTGATGCTCGACGAGCCGGTGAACCACCTGGACCTGGAAAGCATCACGGCCTTCAACAACAGCCTTAAGGAATTTGAAGGTACGCTGCTCTTTACCACACACGACCACGAGTTTATGAACTCCGTGGCCAACCGTATTATAGAGCTTACCCCGTCGGGCATTATCGACAAGGAAATGAGCTACGACGAATACATTGTAGACCCGCGCATCAAGGAACTGCGGGCACAAATGTACCAGAAAGCGGGCGTGTAACCTACGAACAACATTTTACGTATACTATTATAAGAGCGCTTCCGTAAGGGGGCGCTTTTTTTTAGGGTGCCTGTATCCCTTTTTCGCTCTGTATCCATGCTACCAGGCCTATTACCGTGGGATAGCTGTTATATGCTACGGCATCGAACTCCGGATCGCGGGCCACACGGCCGACAGAAGCCCCCTTATCTAAACCGGGCACAGCAGCCATAAGCAGCAATGCGGCAGGGTTATTTTCCTTCATGTATATAAAATCTTTTCCCTTATCTTCTGCTTTAAGCCTCGGGTTTACGCGGCTGAGCACATTTACGGTATCGCCCGTATGCTGCGAAACTACCAGCAACTGAATATAATAAGGCACTTTTTCGCCTTCGGGACCATTACCCGAGTATAAAACCTTTACTATTTCCCTGTCCTTAAGCGCATCGGCCTGTATGCTAAATTCCGAAACTTCGCGGAACCTGTATCTTCCCCGGCAGGAAAGCATAAGAATACACAGCACTGCTATTGCGGGCGTGTACTTCCTGCCTGTAATCTCCGGTAATCTCATTCTATAAATATAAAAAATAAACTATAATAAACAAAGCACCACGGGAGTCTGCTGAAATGCGTTGTTTTTTTACCCCTGAAAACACCCTGAACTAAAAATAACCCCAAAGTTATTTTACGGTCATTAAATACGTTCGTTAAAAATATATCAACGTTTATTAAAGATATACTTACGTTCAGATATTTCTGCTTGACTGGCATTTACAAAAAATGGACATTGCTTTACTAATTAAACTATTTACTTATGAAAAAACGTAATCTGATCCTAAGTATGCTGGCCTTTTGTGCCATGCAGCTTGCGACAGCACAGATTATTGTGCAGCCGCAGCAGTGCCAGGGTATCTGCCAGTCGATCGACATGAACATCGGTCCTCCGGGCGGTAACCCAACCAATCCCAACTGGTCGTTCTCGCATGGTTCGCCCACGCTGGGAAGCCCGGGTTTCTGGGTTTGGTCGTACAACAACAACGGGGAAGGTATTAACTTTTCCGGCTTTAATTTTATTGCCGGGCAACAGTACTGTATCTCTTACCTGGCTACCACATCCACGCACGATGGTTCGCCTGCCAATGCAGCAGCGGCATTTAACATTGTTGCCACCAATGGCCCGGTAGTAGGTATGGTAGTAGGTGCCGGCGGTGCTCCTATTCCTCCGGTTCCCGGTGGTTCACAGGTAGTTCATAACAAGCCCTGGAGTACATTTTCCGGCGGCGGACAGGTAGGTAATACCGAATGGGTGAGCTTTACCTTTACGGCATCGAACAACTTTAACAATCTGTGGTTCTATCCTTCGTCGCCTACCCTTCCGCAGGTAGAGATAAGCATTACCCAGATGATTATATGCGTGGTTGAGCCCTGCAAAGTAAACTTCTCGGTAAACATAGGTCAGTATAATGCCACACAAAGCACTATTACCATCGATCCGTATGTGCCTCCGGGCTATTACTTCTGCAATATGGACCTGTATCGCAACGGTATTCTGGTATATTCCGGAGCACCGGTAAGCTATATTGCCGTACCCGGTAACTACAGGGTTTGTGTTACCTTCTGTAACAAAGCCACCGGACAGCGTTGCACCAAATGTTTTGAATTCTGCATAGGCAAATGGACCTCGTTCGATACTTCGAATCCTAACGATCCTTCCGACCCGGTTGATCCTTCCGATCCGCCGATCGAGTTCCCCGTAGAGCCTAAGAGCCAGCCAACGGAAATCGTGTACATACCCGAGTTCCAGAAAGAACGTCCTACCGACGGCACCCTGAACATAGCCCCGAACCCTTCGAAAGGCGAATTCCGTGTTACTGCCGATCCGAACAGTGTAATAAACACCCTGGAAATTTACAATACCAGCGGTGTACTGGTTAAAACCATTCGCGGAGCTAACGGAAATATGGTAAACGTTGCCCTCGACTATGCTCCCGGCATCTATGTGGTAAAAGCAATGATGCAGGACGGCAAGGTTATCAATTCTAAAATCGTGATCGAATAGGCATCTGGCACAGCCAGGTACATATTAATCATAAACAAACAGAGAACAAAAGCTGCCTCTGTAACAGGAGGCAGCTTTTTTTTAGCAAACAAGGCACTCTTTAACAAGCCTTTAAAAACCGCAGCCACCCTGTAGTTAACGTTGCTTAAGGATGTGTATACACTGGATAAGAGATTGTTTACGCATATACATTTTAACACAGGGATATGGGTTTTACTGCGGATATTAACTGTTACTAAACTAAAATCTGATACATTATGAAAAAAGTACTTTTACTTGCCACGGCAGCGCTGTTTTCGGCGCACCTGAGTATGGCACAGCAGGTAGCTCCGCAGCAGTGCGAGGGCAACTGTGTGGATGTAGACATGAATATTGGTCCGCCCAGTCATGGTGGCCCCATTACCAATCCGAACTGGTCCTATTCGCACGGATCTACCAATATTTCGCCTACTGGCTTCTGGGCCTGGTCGGCCAACAGTATTGGCGAGGGTATGAACTACAGCGGCTACAATTTTATCGCAGGCCGGCAATACTGTATTTCCTACCTGGTTACCACGGCCACACACGACGGCAACCCATCCGATCCGGCATCGGCCTTCAACATTATAGCCACCAACGGACCGGTAGTAGGTATGGTTACCTGGGCTGGCGGTGCTCCGATCCCTGCTCCAACTCCTCCATTTCAGGTAGTAGAAAATAAAACCTGGAATACCTTCCTCGGAAATGGTATTACAGGGCAAACCGAGTGGGTAACAGTGTATTTTACTGCTACCAACAACTTTAACAACCTGTTCATATTCCCGTCTTCGCCGGGTATGCCGCCTGTAAACGTTACCGTATCGGGCATACGCATCTGCGAAATTAACCCCTGCCAGGCGCGCTTCTCAGTTGCCATAGGCGAATACAATGCACCCCTGAGTACGCTCGATATCCTTACTCCTTTTATACCCGCAGGATTTTATGTATGCCAGGAGAACATTATTCGCAACGGCGTGCTGGTATATTCCGGTATGCCTATAAGCTACCTGGCCCAGCCCGGTAACTATACCGTATGTGTTACCTTCTGCAACAAAGAAACCGGACAGCGCTGCACCAAGTGTTTCGACTTCTGCATCGGCAAATGGCATTCGCCAGACATTGCGGTTCCGGTAGATCCTTCCGATCCGGGTATCTCGGATATAAAAAGCCTGGAAGTTCCTGCACGGCCGGCCGAAGTTGTGCCCGACCACCTGAAGGAAAATCCGTTTGAGGTACCTGTGATGCTGGTAAGTCCTAATCCTTCCAAAGGAGGCGACTTCCGCATTTCTATCAGCGATAAGAGCACTATTGCCCAGGTAGAGGTATACAATGCCAGCGGACAGCTGATACAAACCACGCGCAGCAATGCCGTAAATGCCGAAATGCAGCTGAAAGCCGCCCCGGGCATTTACTTCCTGAAAGCAAAACTCGCCGACGGAAAAGAGCTCAGCAGCAAGCTGGTTATTGAATAAGGTTCATTCTTTATTATCATACAGGAGCAAGAGACTGTTTTTTTCTGTTCCCCGCTGTTAGCGGGGGCAGGGAGAACAGTCTTTTTTTTAGCCCCATACCTCGCTAAGTGTGTCACGGAATAGTTGGTTCAGCAACCCGGTATCTGTTTCCGGGCCGGCAGGTACCTGTTTTACACAGTCGCTGAAAAACTCCAGTTTTTGTTCCAGAAAATGCAGCAATACCATATCCGGGGCTTCCTGTCCCAGTTCTTCGCCGGCTATTTTGCGCTGCAGCAATAGTTGCACGCGTTGGCATACAGGCGCTGGCAGTTCGGCAGCCTGCAGCAGCTCTGTAAAAAGCAACGGAGGCATACACCCCTGCCGGTACAGCCATTCGCAGGCCAGCAGCGGACGTAAAACATACAAGTATTTTTTTACCCGTACCGGTTCCTGCTGCAGGTATCCCCTGTAATTATTCAGAGCCATATTCAGGTAATGATGCATAGCGGCTTTTACACTAAAACTCAATGGTTGCAGAGCCCGCAAACGTGCCGCTGTGGTATAGGGTTCGCTGTACACAATGGAACTATGCAGCCATTCGAACATAGGCGGGTTCGATTTACGATACAGGCGCAGGGCTTTACGCAACTCCCAGCCCGAAAGATCGATACTTCCCGGTAACAGCGCTTCGATGCTATCTTTCTGCGGATCGATCTGCAGGTACCACTCCGGGCGCTGTATATACAAAAAACGTACATCCAGGTCGCTGTTTACCGAATTGAAACCCCATACCCTGCTGCCGCTTTCCACGGCATAGAGTATTTTTATCTGTTCCTGCTGCTCCAGCTGTAGCAGTTCTTTTTTTATATGCTGTTCCATTATTGCAGTATTTGCTGTGCCCAGGCCAGTACCTGTACTCCATCGGAATAATGAACCCGGTTGGCAGGATAGCTGAAATGCATGGCGCCAATGCGGTAATCGAGCTCTATAACATTGGGGCGGATTGTGCGCAAAGGCCATTCTATATGATGAATATCGTAGGACGAAAGCCGGCCGTTTTGCTCCTGGTACAGGCAGTAGCGTTCGGTAAGCCAGTTGTCCAGAGTGCTTTTGTTTTCATGTTTCTCCAGTAACTGCAGGTCGGCATTCATGTAAAAACCTTTCTTCCGGAATACCGACCTGTGTGTATGCCTGTTGTCTTCGGTTCTGCGTACGATCTCCGATTTTTCGTAGGGCAATCCCGACAGGCTTCGCGAAACCAGGGCCGAAAGGGTTTTACCGGCTTCGATATTCAGGAAATATACACCGGGTTTATTGTTATACGTGACATAGGTACGAACATTGATTTCGTGAAAATCGGATATACATGAAAGTGAGGGCAGCAGGCGCGGACGAATACGCTGCATGGTAAATGCCACCACAGATACCCAGGCCCGGCCTTCGTACAGATCGGCAGGCAGAGCAGCAGGCAGATGCGGTTGCAGCAATTCGGGATCTACCTCCCAATGCAGGAACAGCGCCCGGTTCCACTCCTGGTAGTATGCCCAGCTGCCTTGCGGAAGCGGCCAGGGCCGGTGTGCCTGAACGGCCAGTATCTCTTTCGGGGATGCCATATCGGCAAAGGTAACAGTTTCAGGGCTAAAAGGACTTATTTTTTGTGTAGTTTCATTACGTACAGGTCATAACCGGGAGCCCAGAAATCATGTACTTTTTCGCATAATACGAATCCCTGTTTTTCGTAAAATCGGTAAGCCAGCTGAGAAGTTCGCACTATAACATTCTGTATAACAGACATATTATGCAACAGATGCATACGATAGCCGGTAAGTGCCGTACCCAGGCCCATACCCTGCATCTGCGGATGAAAAATATCCCAGCTGATGCGTGCCGTTATACCATCATCCATCAGGTTAAAACCTCCGCAGCCTGCAATCTGGTTATTATACTCAAGCACAAAGTAATGCTGTGCCTCATTCTGCAGGTAATGAAGTAATTCGGCTTCCTCTTCTGCTGCAAAAAATGCAGGTACATTCAGCCGGAAAATATGGCGTATGGCACCGGTATCGGCCGGAGAAAAGGCACGTATGCTGCAGGCGGGGTTTTCCATTACAGCTCCTTTATCAGAGCTTTATAATGTATACGGTATGTTCGAGCATGCAGGGCAGGAACACCTGTTTGCGACCGGGAACATAGTGAAAATCGGCTGGCCCCCGGAAATTTCGATCTTCCAGCAGCTGCACAATTTTATCGTAACGTACATCGTACATCAGCAGTTTACCCTTGCTGCCGTCAGGCTCAGTGCCCCAGTCGGTATAAATATATTTTCCGAAGGTAAAATAAATACCGTCGTAATAGCCGGGAGGGCTTATTTTCTGAACTTCGCCTGTGCGCAGGTTAAAGCGGCATATGTAGCCGGGCTTTCCGTTGCTTCCGTAGCCTGCCACATACAGGTTATCGCTCAGGTTATCTATGGCCATTCCGTTGGGGCCGTCTATAAGGCTTTCGGTATCGTAAACACGAACCGTATCAGTAAGGAAATCGATTTCGTAAATTACATTTATATCCGTTGCCGAAACATAAACGGTAGCTTCGTCTTTTACCACAATATCGTTCAGATAGCGGGTATCGGGAAAATCTTTCTTCCATACCACTTTACGGGTTTTGAGGCTCACTACCAGTATACGGTTTACATCGGCAATCCACAGGTTATTGTCGAGCACGGCCAGCCCTTTGGGACTGTTGAGTTTAATTTCGGGCAGAAAAGACTGTTCGATAATGTCGCCGTTCTTGCTCATGCGGGTAATAAACCCGTCGCTGTCCGTAGCCATCGGGTTCAGTTCTTTACCCAGATTAGAAACATAATAGTATTTAAGATCGCTGGTAATGCTTTCCGGATAGCTAAAGCCTTTAACCTCTTTCAGAATAGTTTGGGAATGAAGGGTTAGCGCGCCCAGGAACAGAAAATAACATGCTACGATACGTGTAAAGAATATTCTCATACGGTGTGAATGCAATGCAATATACTATTTTTCTTTTAATCCGGAATTAAGGAATTTTCAGTGTGAGGAGTTCGTAAATACAATATACGAGTACAGCCAGTGCACACAAGCCTATGATAACACGCAGCAGAAAGCCGCTTTTGAGTTTATCGCGTTTACGGTATTGCCTGTAATCGGGTTTCATAACGGCTGTATTTAGCCCTTAAGCATATCGTCCATTGTAAATACACCCCGGCGGCTGCGCAGCCATTCTGCAGCATGCAGTGCCCCCGAAGCAAAACCCTGCCGGCCAAAGGCTTCGTGCTCCAGCACAATGCGGTCTTCGTTACTGCTCCATAGTACCCGGTGCGTACCCGGCACCTCGCCTTCGCGCAGCGAATGCACAGGCAGCACACCCGGCTCTGCTTCGGTACCCAGGGCCCAGGAAGTATAGGCCCCGTGCGAGGCTATAAGTCCTTCGGCGGTAGTTATGCCTGTACCCGAAGGCTCGTCGAGCTTATGTATATGATGTACCTCTTCCAGCGTGGCATGGTACTGGCTGTGTTCGTTCATAATACCGGCCAGTATGCGGTTCATTTTCCAGAAAATATTTACACCGATACTAAAATTGGTAGCATAAAAAAGGGCACTGTCCATTTCGCGCACATAAGCTGCAGTTTCATCAAAACGGGCATACCAGCCTGTTGTGCCAACCACTACGGGTATTTGCAGTGCAGCACACATACGTATATTTTCTACAGCCGAAGCCGGAGTGCTGAACTCAATAGCCACATCGGCCAGGCGGAGTTCGTCCGGGCTAATGGGCGCATGCCCGTCCCCGTCCGATTTCCATACAATTTCGTATCCGCGTTTAAGGGCCAGCTCTTCTATTACCCTGCCCATTTTTCCGTATCCCAGCAATCCTATACGCATCGGTCTATCTTTTTTTCAAAAAACGCAAGTCTTCTACAAAAGGGAAAAGTATGCATATATCCTTACGGTAATTTTCCAGGTCGCTGCTCTGGATCATTGTATAATAATAATTGCTCAGCAGCGGATCGAAGTGCAACAGTATAATACCACGGTATGTTTCGCCATTTTTCTGCATAGCGGTAAGGGCATACCAGGATGAGTACTGCACTCCCTGCAGCTTACCGGTTTCGATCAGCTCAAAACCCGGTTCTTTTCTGGCGGCGGCCAGCTCCTGGTCCAGGTGCTGTTTTTCGTCCATATCCTTTACTTTGGGCATACCTATAAAAAAGAACTCGATGGTATGGTGTTCGTCTTTATCCCATTCCCCAAAAAGTTCGTAAGCACCGGGTACACGTTCCGAAAGACCCAGTTCGTAACCAGCCCCGTCGGGATAGGTAAATACCACATCGTTATCGATGGTTTCGGTTTTATACACAATACCCGTGTCGCGCTTTCCACAGCCAAAACTTAGAGCTTCTTCGCCGGACGGCTGCGTATGGGGCTGTGCAGGCTGTTCTTTACCGCCGCAGGCAAACAGGAGTGCCACGCAGGCTATGTATATCCATGGTAGTTTTCTCATTCTGCAATAACCAGGTTATAGTTTTTCTTGCCTTTGCCCAGCAGCAGATATTTGCCATTGAGCAAACGTGTGGTATCTACCACATCGGTATCGGCCAGGCTTTCTTTATTGAGGAATACACCTTTATTCTGGAACATACGGCGGGCTTCGCCTTTAGAGGCAAATATGCTGGTAACACCGGCTACCAGTTCCAGTGCACTTATACCGTTTTCCAGTTCGGTACGCGCTATCCTGAACTGAGGAATACCGTCGAAAACATCGAGTATTTCGGGTTCGCTCAGCTGCTTCAGCTGTTCGGCTGTACCTCTGCCAAACAGTATTTCGCTGGCTTCTTTTGCTTTAATAAGGGCTTGCGGCGAATGTATCCAGGTGGTAACTTCTTCGGCCAGGCGGTACTGCAGGATACGGCGGCCCGGATCGGCCGCATGTTCGCGGCTCAGCATCTCAATTTCTTCCTGCGGCAGAAAGGTAAATATCTTTATCAGCCGCTCCACATCTTCGTCGCGCGTACCAAGCCAGAACTGGTAAAAGCGGTAAGGTGAAGTACGTTCAGGATCGATCCAGATATTTCCCTGTTCCGATTTTCCGAATTTGGAACCATCGGCTTTGGTAAGCAGCGGTGCGGTAAGGGCAAAGGCTTCGCCTCCGCTTATACGGCGTATAAGTTCGGTACCGGAAACAATATTGCCCCACTGGTCGCTGCCGCCCATCTGCAGCTTTACGCCACTGGTCTTGTATAAATGATAGAAATCGTATCCCTGTATAAGCTGGTACGAAAATTCGGTGAACGAGAGCCCGGTTTCCAGGCGTTTTTGCACACTGTCTTTAGCCAGCATATAGTTTACGGTAAGGTGTTTACCTACCTCGCGCAGGAAACGCAGCAGGGAAAACTCCTTAATCCAGTCGTAATTATTTACCATTTCGGCCGATGTGGCTCCGCGGTCGAAATCGAGGTAACGCTCCAGCTGTTTACGGATACTGTCTACATTATAACGCAGCAGTTCTTCGTCGAGCAGGTTCCGTTCCTGCGATTTTCCGCTGGGATCGCCTATCATACCGGTAGCGCCGCCTACCAGGGCAAAGGGTTTGTGCCCGGCCTGCTGCAAACGCATAAGCAGCAATACCGAAACCATATTACCAATATGCAGTGAACTGGCGGTAGGATCGAAGCCCACATAACCCGATACTGGTCCCTGCGACAGCAGTTCCTGCGTTCCGGGCATGGCATCCTGTAACATTCCTCTCCACCTTAGTTCTTCAATCAAATTCATTGTTTGTATCTTTATATTTTATGCAAAAATAACAGCATGTGGCAAACTTTTGGCATACTGCCGGCATTTCTTAATGCCCGGGTAGCAGCGCAGCTTAAAAGGGCTGCCCGGCCCAGCTGCGGTATGCCTCTTTACGTTCGGCCGTGGCAAAAGGGTCTTTAACAGCTTCCCAGCGGCCATACCAGGTAGCTGTGCCGGCCTGCAGCATTATACGGCGGGTGCGTCCGTTACGGTTTACAATAAGTTCGGCCTCGCTGCCGCCCCGGTAAGCCAGCCAGTCGTTCAGGTTATCGCTTACCCGCATATCGTTTACGGTTCGTATTTCGTCCTGCAACATCAGTCCGGCCGCTTCGGAAGGACTTTCCGGATATATAGCTGCTACCAGCACCCTGCCGGCTTCGGTACGCGTTTTAAACCCGAATACCCGCTCGCTGTATTTTTCGGCCGGCAGTTCACTCAGCTTCAGACCAATATCGGCCAAATATTCTTCCAGGGCTGGCATATACGATGTTGTGCCTTCGATAAAATGCGCGAAATACGGATCGAAAGATACCCCGGCAAACCGTTCGAGCAGCTCCTTATAATCGTTGCGGGTATATCCGCGCTGTTGTTTTCCGAATTCGTTATACAAGGCATGCAGCACGTTATCCATCGAATAGCGGCCCCGGCTGTGCCGGCGTATGATAAGGTCGGCCAGCAGAGCCAGCAAAGCGCCTTCGTTGTATATGCTTACCTTACGGTGCGGCACTCCCGGTTCATACCCATCGAGCCAGGTATCCCAGCTGCTCTCGGCTACGCTGTAGTTAAAACGGCCAAAATTATGCATATAGCGTGTTAGCCAGTTATTCAGATTCCTGAAAAACTCCATCTGGCCCAGTATATCTGAGCGCAGCACAAACAGGTCGCCGTAATACGTAGTAACCCCTTCGGCCACATAGCCCAGTTCGCTGTAGTTTTCGCGGCTGTAGTCGTAAGGCAGCATATCGGCGGGACGTATGGCTTTTATATTCCATGCATGAAAAAGCTCGTGCGAAGAAATACCGGCAAATTCGGCATAAAGCTTATCGCCAAATATTTCGTACGAAGGCCCCAGGCATATAACCGTAGATGTTAAGTGCTCCACTCCGTGATACATGTGTGTAGTGCCTATATGGTACAGGAAATGATATTCCGGTACGGGAAAATCGCCCATTACTTTCAGCTGTTCGCGGGCATATTTTTCGGTGTCGCTGAGTATACGCTCCCATTCGGGCTTTACCTCGCCCTGGAACCACAGATGAAAACGTACGCCTTCCAGCTCAAAACTACCATGCTGCAGCGAGGCTGAGGCAATAAAGGGACTATCGGCCAGTTCGTGAAAACCGGCCGCTTCGAAACGGAATCTGCCCAGCACCTTCATGCCCGTAGCCACCTGGTAATTTTCGGGGACATTCAGCACCAGGGTGCAGGTTTCCGACATACGCTGCGGTATATACATGAGGCAGTTTACCGGGTTCATATACAACATTTCGGCATCGAGCCAGGTAGAACCGGCATTAAGTGCAGCCGCGTAATAATCGTACTCGATGTGCAGGGTTTCCGTTACTCCGGTTTCCACGGCCCATATATCCTTCGAGGTTTTGCGGAAAGCCAGCTCATTCCCTGCTGCATCTAAAGCCCTGAATCCTTTTATATTTTTTGCAAAATTCCCCAGTTCGTAGCGGCCTGGCCGCCAGGCCGGCAAATGCACATGGCAAAGTGTATCCGGGGCCGGTATGGTATAGCGTATGTGCAGGTATTGCACATTGGGTTTATCGCAGAAAATTTCGTACAGCATAGGCATAAATTACAGAGTACAAAAATACAGATTAAAGTCAGGGCCTGCGCTTATACACTGGCCAAGTTATCAGGCTGCTGTGTTAACAATACTCAGGGTGTAAAGCGAAATATACCCGGCCCTGCCCCCAGAGCACCTAACTGCAGCTGTTCAAAAGCCATAAAAAAACCGTTGCCGGGTATGGCTGCAATGGTTTCCAGCTGGCGAAACGAAGGCGAAAAGGAGTATACACTTCGCAGTGCTATATTCTGCGCGGGTTGCGGCGGCCAGGCAAAGGAAGCCGCCACGATACGCTCTATCTTTACATCGATGTAATATCCGCATACCCAAAGTTCATTTCCCTTGAAATCGGCACCCGTTACCAGAAAATCGCTGTTAAGCCGGCAAATGGGTTCCAGCTCATAAACACCGGCTGCCGTATCTGCCGCGTATACCTCCGAAGGGCCGCCCAGCCAGTTTTTGCTAAAAATATATAAACGTCCGCCGTAAGCTGCCAGTGCCTCGGCATCGTAGTTATGCCTGTGTTTTTTAAGATTACCTGCTGGTTTATTTTTATACGAAAACGTTATAAGCTGCGGAAGTACGCTTATCGAATCCTTTGTACCCGAAGCTTTTATATCGCTCTTTGCTATTTTATATATCTGCAGGTAATTCCGGTTGCCTGCATTGTTGCCAATATCGCCTATGTAAATAAAACGGTCGTCCTGGGTTATGTCTTCCCAGTCGGTATTTACAGCCTGTTTCAGGTACACTCTTTTAACAATCTTAAAAGCGGACGTATCCAGGGCATACAGTACCGGAGCATCTCCCCCGTCGTTATGAGCCCACAGCAAGCCATCCCAGAAAACGGCCCCCGATATTTCGCGCAGCTGCTGTGGCAGCATACGGTCGTTACGGATCTTGATATTCTTCTGGGCCATTGTGCACAGCGGTAGTATATACAAAAACAACAGCAGGTTTCGCATAATAGCGAAGATACGAAAGAAAATATGCTATCTTGTAAACAAAAGCGGTCTTTATTTTTTAGTTATATATGTCGAACAGAGAGGTGATCGTTATCGGAGCCGGTGTAGGCGGCCTTGCCACTGCCATTCGCTTAAGGGCGGCAGGCTTTTCGGTACGTATATTCGAGAAGGCGGCCTGTGCAGGAGGTAAACTGAGCGAAATACGCAACGGACCTTATCGCTTCGATGCCGGCCCTTCGCTGTTTACCATGCCAGAACTCTGCGACGAACTGTTTACCCTGCACGGAAAAGACCCGCGCCATTATTACAGTTATACAAAGCTCAGCGAAATATGCCGGTATTTTTACGAAGACGGCACCCGTGTTTCGTCTTACAGCGATCCGGAGCAACGTGCCCGTGAATGGATGGATAAACTGGGAATACCGCCCGAAACCACCAAAGCCCACCTGCAACGTGCAGCCGATATATGGGAGCTGAGCCGCGAAGTTTTTGTATTTAACCGCTTCGGGCATTTAGGTTCGCTGTTCAGCAAAAATATGCTGAAAGGCCTTATAAATATACGCAAACTGCATGTATTCGAAACCATGCATCAGCTAAACAGCCGTTACCTGCCCAACGAAAAGGCCATACAGCTTTTTAACCGCTATGCCACCTATAATGGCAGTAATCCTTACACAGCTCCTGCTACGTTGCATGTAATACCACACATTGAATATAATATAGGTGCATACTTCCCCGAAGGAGGCATGATACGCATTACGCAGGCATTGGAAAAGCTGGCATACGACTGTGGTGTGGAGATACATTACAACACGGCTGCCGAGCAGATACTGAGTGAAGATTTTTGTGTTAAAGCCGTACGCTGCAGCAATCATAACATACACAGGGCAGATATAGTGGTAAGCAATGCCGATGCCGCATTTACCTATGCCCAGCTTATGGGCGACCGGGAGCAGGAAGCCGAGATACTTAAACAGGAGCGTTCCAGCAGCGCCCTGGTATTTAACTGGGGCATACGTGGCAATTTTCCGGAGCTGGATCTGCATAATATCTTTTTCAGTGCCGGTTACGACCAGGAATTTCACTGCATTTTCAGGCAATTTTCCCTGTACAGCGACCCTACCGTATACATTTTTATAAGCAGCAAAGCTGCCCCCGGCGATGCTCCTGAGGGTTGTGAAAACTGGTTTGTGATGATTAATGCCCCTGCCGATAAAGGCCAGGACTGGCCCAAACTATGCGCTACCGCACGTACCGCCATATTAGCCAAACTGAAACGTATACTTAACAAAGATATAGAACCACTGATCGAAACAGAAGATATCCTGACACCGCCGCTTATTGAATCGCTCACTTCTTCGGTAGAGGGTTCGCTTTACGGTCCGTCCAGCAACAGCAAATGGTCGGCATTTTTAAGGCACCCCAACTACAGTAAAAAATACCGTAATTTGTATTTTGCAGGCGGAAGTGTACATCCCGGCGGAGGCATACCTATGGTTTTGTCTTCTGCAAAGATCTGTGCAGAAACCATTCAACAAAAACACGCATGATTGCTTATTTACGCAGCATTATATTTCACCGGCATTTCTGGATCTATGCCGGTATTATATACGCCGTTGGTGTGGCAGGGCTAAGCCTGGAGCTTACAAAGCCATTGTTTGTGAAGCTAATACCGCTAAACATACTGCTGGCTAATCTGATACTTTTTATAAGCATGGAAAAGCCCGATCTCCGTTTTCTGCTGCTGTTCCTGGGAATAGCAACAGCTGGTTTCCTGGCGGAAGTTGCCGGTGTAAAAACCGGGCTTATTTTTGGCAGTTACCACTATGGAAGTGCCCTGGGCCCCAAGGTACTGGAAGTGCCCCTGCTTATTGGTCTTAACTGGACCTTTATGGTATTCAGCAGTGTGAGTATAGCCCGGCAGATAAACATCCCGACGGGTTTTTTGCCGTTTATGGCTGCGGTACTTATGCTCAATTACGATTTTTGGCTGGAACCGGCAGCCATGCGCTTTGATATGTGGCAGTGGTTTAGCGATGTGGTACCCTGGAAAAATTACCTGGCCTGGTTTATTCTGGGACTGGCATTCTGCTCGGCCTATGTTTTCAGCGGACCTGTATATACAAACAGGAGTGCGGCACGCATCTTTGGTATACAGTTTGTATTTTTTGTAATACTGCGTTTTACTGCATAAAAAAAGGCCGTTCCTGCTGTTAAGGAACGACCTCTGAATGGTATGCGGTTATTATACTAAAAATTATTCCTTGGTACCTATAACATATTTAAAACCGAGCGCAAGACCCTGGGCATGCTGTACACGCACATCCTGGTCACGGTCGAACAATGCCGTATAGGTAAGCGTTGTAGAGATGTATTTTGTGACTTTCGCCGAGAATATCAGGTCGAAACGCTGCACCATGTTAAACGCTGAGGCGAAGTCGTAATCCTTAAAAAATCGATACTTAAATTTAAGGTTGATGTTTTTGTGAAGGTTTTTGTCGAAGCCCAGTTCTCCGCTGAAGCCGAACTGATTGCGGAAACGCTTGCCCTGCACCACACCATAACGGTCGGGAATACCATCGGCATTATTATCGGTAACGGCAATGGATGTATCGAGCACATAGGTCTGGCGGAGCGAGATCAGGCCCAGATTCACATAAAAGAAATCTACCGGTTTGTATTCGATACCTATATCTTCGAAAGTATAGCCGGGGGTCATAAAATTCGAAAATTTGGTGTCGATTATCTCATATGGCTCCTGTGTGGGATCTGACGGAGTTACAGTACGGTAGGTATAACCCGGCTGGTACTGCGTTTCGAAACGGCCGCTTGCAAATACGCGCCAGCTTTTTGCAAAACGGTATTCTCCTTTGGTAGAAAACTGGAACATATCGGTGGTTTTGCGCAGCTTGGTATTATTCTTGAAAAGCTTAAGCAAACCATACTGTGTATTCAGATAGGCCCCCCAGCTCCATTTGTTTTTTGAGTAACGGATATTGGCAAACACATAGGCCCCCAGGGCAACCGACGATTCGCCCCCGCCCCGCCAGGAGTCGGAGAAATAGGCCTGGTTCACATTTACACCACCATCGAAATAATATTTCCAGTATTTATACCAGTTCGTGGTAGTATCCCGGGTTGCTTTTGTATCGCCCGTCTGGGCCGATAGCCGGAGTATGGCAGTTGTTACCAGCAGGGATAGTAATAATTTCTTCATTATGTATGGAGATTTTGTTATTTACAGTTGGAGCAGTTTTTCTTTTTGCTTTTACGCGAAGAGGCAAAGAACAGCGTACGGATAATAAATGCCGTTGCAAAAATAAACAGTATACTTACCAATATAACCTGCCAGTTCATTTAATTTTAAGCATATTGCTGTTTATAATTTACGTTCCTTAAACTCTTTAAATCGTTTACGCAGCAGTTCCGACGACACATTGCGTACAATGCGGCCTTTATAAGCATAGCTTATACCTCCGGTTTGTTCACTTACAATTACGGCAAACACATCAAACTGTTCGGTAACGCCACAGGCAGCCCGGTGGCGCATGCCTATATCGCCGGGCAACTCCTGGTTTTCGCTGAGCGGAAGTACCAGGCGGGCGGCCTTAAGTTTGGTTCCCACAATAAAAACGGCTCCGTCGTGCAGAGGCGAATTTTTAAAGAATATATTCTCTATCAGTTCCGAAGTTACCTCTGCATTCAGCTTTACACCGGTTTCTTCGAACGAGCGTTCTTCCTGCCGGTCGGAAATAATAATAAGTGCACCGGTTTTGGTGGCGGCCATACGGCTTACGGCTTTTTCTACTTCGTTCCAGCGTATGGAGGTTGCGGTTTCGTTACTGCCACGCCGCAAAATACGCCGGAAAGTATCGGAAAAACCGCCGAACCCGTTCTTTCCCAATATAAGCAAAAAACGACGTATCTCCTGCTGAAAAACAATCATAAGCGCCAGTACACCCACACTGGTAAACTGCCCCAGTATACCGCTGAGCATACGCATCTGGAACTGCTCGGTAATATTGGCAAGTATGTATATAAGTATAATTCCAAGAAAAATATTCAGAGCCGGAGTACCCTTTATCAGACGGTATAACTGGTATAAAAGTATCGACACCAGTAAAATATCCAGTATATCAACAAACCTTATTTTCTCCAGATATGCTCCCATTATTCTAAATTAGCGTAAAATTAATAGAAATTCGTGAAATCCATACTCCGGCTTCTCATCTTGGTGCTGCTGCTTAGCCTTTCGCCTTTTACATACGGACAGAACGACAGCTGTACGGCAAAGTTATTATCAGATAATAACAACTATACGCTTATCGGGCAGCTGCTGCTGAACGGACGCGATACCGTAGCCACCGATTCTGGCGGCAGTTTCAGGCACCCGCAGGCCTGCCGCCTGCGTAAACTAAGCATTATAGAACTGCAGGCATACAGCTATAATGCTTTAACCTTGGGGATGGAACCCGCCTCGGCAGCCAATTTCGATCTTAAAGAACATTACGAAAGCGACGATACCCTGTTTATTGTAATGAAACCGGACCTGGGTCGCAACAGCAACAGGGATGCATTTGCCAGAACCGGCCCCCTGCATACGTCCATAAGCTATTCCGATGCACTGAATATAATACCGGGCATACGCTGGGAATACCGGGGGCTTGACGGCAGTTCCGTGCTGAATGTAAGAGGCAGCGGCCTGCGCAACCAGTTTGGCATACGCAATGTAAAGTTTTACCACAACGGTATGCCACTTACCTATTCCGACGGGTATACGCCTTTCGAAATGCTCGACCCCATGCTTACCGGCACTATGGAGCTGCAGTATAATATACAGGATTACGGCGCGGGCAACGGAGGTGTGCTGCACATAAGCAGCGCAAGGGATACCGTTGCCGCATCTCCCTCGCTGCAGATAAACCTGCATAATACCTTTGGATCTTATGGCTACCGGGCACACGGCGGTACCCTGCATTTTAAGAACCGGCGCATGTACCTGCGGGCCGGATTTGCTTACCGCCAGAGTAAAGGGTACCGTAACCTGGAATATCTGAACCGCAAGAATGCGGATGTTGAAATAGGCGTGTATCTGGATAAAAAACGGAAACACCTGCTTTCGGCAGCTGTACTGTACAGCTATGTAAACTGGGGACTGCCCGGCTCGCTGAATGCCGCCCAGGCCGATACATCGCCACGTATTGCCAATCCCTTTTCGCTGCTGATACCGGCACACCTGGAAAAAAGCACCGGCAAGGGTAATATACGCTATGTAGTATATGCCGACAAATTCCGCTCAGAAACCATGCTCTTTGGCGGCGGATCGGATAAATATAACCCTTACGGTACATCGTTCTTTAACAATGGTATTAAAACCGAAAAAGGCTTTAACAGCGGGCTCAGACAAACCTTCGACATTTTTACGCGCAGAGGCAACCCCCTCAGGTTCCGAGCCAATAATCTGAATAACTACCTGAAGATCGTATTTGAAAACCAGAACGACCTTGTACGCATCCATGAAACCGATGCCTTTGTTACGGATTCTGTTAAATTTTCGGGGCGGGTGCTGCAATCGCAGACCTTTGCTGCCATTTCGCTCCGGCGTAACATTGCGAACCGGCTGTACCTGAGTTTTTCCGCCTCCGGACACCTGAATCATTACCGGGTGGAGAATACACTTACCCAGCAACGTACGCAGCAAACAAATGCATTCGGCACCGGGCATATAGGACTGCAGTTTCTGCTTACACGGGTATCGTCGCTGGGACTTTTTATAGGGCATTCGTACAGTCCGCCCCTTTGGGACGAGCGCATTCTGCCCAACGGTACCATACTGCCCCTGCGCGACGAAAAAAAGGCCTATGCCAGCATCACTTACGAAAACTACATGAACCGGGGCAGCATCTACGACAATAACCACACCATAAAGGCCGAGCTCTACAGCTGGTATTTTTACGATTTTATTGTACCCTATTACCTCAACGGCAGCGACCTTAGTCTGTACCGAAATGCGGGCAATTCCGTAAATTCGGGACTGAATGCCAGTTACGACTTTATGCGCTACTTTTCGTTCCGGGCCAAACCGTCGTTTGCCGTATTTGCAAGGGCCAGTTATGGCTTTCAGTACTACCTTATGCCCCGCCTGGAATTCGAGAACCAGGTATATACGAATAAAATAATGCCGGGTATGCCCATGCACCAGGGATATGCCAGTATTGGCGGAAAGATATTCGGACTGAATATTTCGCTTTCGGCACAGTATATCGACCGCATTGCACTCAATTTTGCCAATACCGATTACCAGAAAGCCTATGTGCTGCTAAATGCCGAAATTTCGTATGCACATACCATTTTCCAGGTACTGAACCTGGAGTTTTTTGTGCAGGGCCGGAACCTCACTGGCAGCAGCTACAGCAGCCGTTTACAGCTGAATGCTCCGCTGGGCCGTTATTACAATCCGGCACCCGGCGCATTTGTTATGGCCGGTTTTAATATACGTACCAGTAATCTTATTAAATCGAAACTGCAGAGTTATAAGCTGAACAGGTACTAAGAAGTACGGCCCAGCCGGCGGATATTACGTATAAATATACGCATATCTTCTTCCACGCTGTAGTTTTTGGCATACAGCAGGTTTGAATTATGAATGGTATGTGCATCAAGTCCTTTTATACCGTTCCTGCTCAGCGGATGCAGCACCGAAGCCGGTAGCGGCGGCAGTTTATCGGTATCGGCTTCGGGGATATAACCTACCCAGGTGGCTTTACCCCGAATGCAGCGGAATATATTGGTAAGCAGCGTACCAGGCGCATTACCGGCAAGCAGCAGCAAGGGCAGGCAAACCAGAGCACAGAGAGACATAAGTATATCGAAACTGCGTTTCTTGCGGCGGTTTTCGGGTTTGGCCACCGACTGCAGGTCGAGCATGTACAGCTCGCCCTGCGTGTTTACCGAGTTGCTGCCGATAATATACATACTTTCGGGTGGAGCCGTTTTAAATTCCATACCCGGCGCCGATAACTGCGACATGTGCAGAATAATCTGTTCGGCACTGAGTTCTTTTCCCGAAAAGATGATTTCGTTGATACGGAAGATTCGTACGATCTCGGGCAGCTGCTCCAGCGAACCTATATCCGAAGTAAAGCGGCGGTCAACCGCCACGGTACCTATCAGTTCGGCCTGGTTACGGGTGTGGCTCAGCAGCTGTTGTATACGTTCACTTTCTTCGCTGTTGGCTATGATAAGGCTCCTTTTTTTATCTGGCGGTGCAAAACCGGTGCGGCCCCTGGTAAGCAAACCCAGCACATAGCGCGTAAGCGAAAAAGAAGCGAGTGCACATACCGAGCCGGCCAGTATAATACCCCTGGAAAAACGCATATCTTCCGGCAGCAGGGCATAAATAAGCAATATCATCACTGTGCCCGTAACTACACCACGCAGCAGGGCCGGCATACGCGAACGGGATCTGTACATGCCGGATATAAGTCCGCCCGCCTGCCACAGCAATATATACAGCGGAATATGCACCGCAGCAAATATTTCGGGATAGCGGCCCCCTTCTACATATTTATGGTTTACTTCCCAGTACGATTTTACGGCCCACATACAGGCATACAGCAGCCCGAAATCGAGCAGCGGCAGCAGAGCCTTCCTGGCAGCCCGGCGCATAAGGGCCAGCAGCGCACGCAGATAAATGGCCATTTGTATAATGCGTATATACAGTCCGGCTCCCTGCCCGGCAAAATGCTTACGGGCAAAAATAATCATGGCATTATAAAACACGAACACATAATTGGCGCTGCCTTTTTTAGTGCTTTCGCCCTTATAGTGTATAATGCGTGTTTCGGGGAAATAGTAATTGCGGTATCCGCCTTTTTGTATACGGTACGAGAGGTCTATATCTTCGCCATACATAAAAAAGGCCTCATCCAGCAGGCCTACCTCATCGAGTGTTTTTTTGCGCATAAGCATAAAAGCGCCCGAGAGCACATCCACATCGTGAATGCTGTCCCTGGAAAGATAGGTAAGATGGTATTTACCGAAACGTTTACTGCTTTTGAAAAGAGCCGAAAAACCGAATATTTTGTAAAAGGCAACTTCGGGTGTAGGCAGGCCGCGTTTACTTTCGGGCAAAAAATTGCCTTTGCCGTCTACCATATATACACCCAGTCCGCCGGCTTCGGGATGTGTATCCATAAAGCGTACGGTTTTGGTAAAGGTATCTTCTTCCACCACGGTATCGGGGTTCAGCAGCAGCACATATTCGCCGCGGGAAATACGGATGGCCTGGTTATTGGCTTTACTGAAGCCCGGGTTATCGGTATTGGCAATGAGCTGCACTTCCGGAAAACGGCTGCGAATGAGTTCTACCGAACCGTCGACCGAATTATTGTCTACCACAAACACCTCGCAGGAACCCTCCCCATACTGGTCGTCCATACGTTGCACGGCATTGCGTACACTGTAAAGACACTGTTCCACGAAGTACTTTACATTATAGTTTACAATAACTACCGAGAGCTTCACGGTACAAATATGCAAAAAAGCAGGTGCAAGCTGAAACTTTCGTGTTTTTAGCCTCTGCCCGGCCCGGCGGGAGGCTTACAGGCGGTAACGGAACTGCAGGGTATAGCTGCGCGGACTGTTCATCATCCCGGGGCGGTTGGCATAATCGAGATTGGTAAGGTTTTTTACCAGGAACGACACCCTGGCCCTGGAACTGAGCCTCCAGGCCACACGCGCATCTATTACAAAATCGCCCTTACGTTTGTCAATACGATCGAGATAATAATTGGTAACATCGAAAAGGCCGGCCAGTATAGGATCTACATTCTCGAAGAACGACGTATAATTAAGCGTTGTACCCAGGGTAAACTTACCGAAATCGGCTTCGATATCGCCCCTGAAGGTATGCCGGTTGCGGTATTTTAGTATAAGTGTATCGCCAAAAGGCAGGGCCTTGGCAAAATTTCCGAACATATTGTTAAGATATACACCCAGGTTACGCTGCGAAGGAGCATTTTGCAGATCGCCCGCATACGCATAGGTATACCCGCCCAGGAAGCGCAGCGGGAACTTGCCTATTTTTCCGCTTCCGGCCAGCGAGAGTTCAAAGCCTGCTATACGTGCCCGGCTTACATTCATAGGTTTCAGAAATGGCCCCGAAGCATCGAAGAAGAGGTTATACTCAATCATATTGCGGTTCTCCTGCCAGAACAGGGTCACATCGAAATAACCCAGCCATTCTTTAATTTTTATACCCTGCTTTACACCCAGTTCAGCATTCCAGCCGCGCTCGGCCTGCAGGGTATCGTTCGGGCGCAGTTCCACTCCCGAAAGATCGGCCTCCAGAAATTTCTCCACCACGCTGGGTACACGATACCCCTGCCCCCAGCTGGCCCGCAGAAACGTTGCCTTGGCTGCCTTAAAGTTAAGACCTGTGCGGAATACCGGCACCACTTTAAACTGCGTGGTATCGATGCGGTTATACTCTACACGTCCGCCGGCCACCAGGCTCAGGCGCCTGTATTTAAACTCGAGCTGTGTAAAGGCTGCTGCAAAAAAGGTTTGCCTTTTACCCGGGTACAGGTTCGACTGCATCCAGCCATAATTACCATTGGTACCGGCAGTAAGCGTAAACATGCTGTTAAATACCTTTTTATAGGTATAATCGAAGTAAACCGAATTAGAAATGGAATTGGGTGTGGTTTCGGTACCAAAACGATAGGTGCGGTAATAGCGGCCACGCAGCATATGTACATTCCCTTTGTTATCGCTGTAGTCCAGGTGCGGATCTACGGTAAGAAAATAATAAATATCGTCGGAGCCCTGCGATATACGGTAAGCGCCCTCGCGGCTGTTTTGCCACAGGAAAAAGCGGCCGCTGCGCTCGTACATACCATTTACGTTTACCCCGTAATGCAGATCGGGTTTCTTTTTAGACTGATAACGGGTTTTAAAGCTCAGGCGATAACGGTTCTGATCGTTATCCTGCAAAAAGCTGCGCTCCATATTGATGTTTCCGCCGGCAACAAAATCGAGCCGGCCTTTGGCAAATTTATTACGGTGCGAGAACGACATACCTGCAAAGAAAGGCTGCGATACCTTATTCCACCAGCGCCCCTTTATATCGCGGGGGTTATTGGTAACACCCGTAAAAAGAGTAAATTCGGTTTCCGGTTCGCTGCGTCCCCAGCCTGTACGTAAATGTATAATACCGTTAAGTGCCGATGATCCATAAAAAACCGAAGAAGCACCTTTTATGACCTCAATGTTCTCGGCCAGTTCAATAGGCATAAAACGCCAGTATACACCCTGCATATCGGGCGAAAGCATAGGTATATCATCTACCAGCATCTGTACCCGGCTGCCTGCTCCGTACGAAAAGCCCGTACCGGAACGTATCTGGGCCTGTCCGTCCACTACATTCACGCCCGGGCTGCGTATAACGGCATCGGCCAGGTCGATGGCATTGGTATTTTTTACCACTGTGGGACTGATTACATCTATCGAAACCGTTTCCTCCGCCACGTTTTTCTCGTACCGGCTGCTGCTCACCACCGTCATTTTCATCAGGCGGCCTTCTTCCTGTAAAGCAAAATCGCGCACAATTTCTTCGCCTCCCTTTACCTGCAGGCCAAATTTTTCGCTCCGGTAACCCAGCAGCGATATGGTAATATTGTAGCTGCCCGTATCCAGCTTTATCTCGTACCCGCCATTAGAGCCACTGGCCACACCTCTGCCTTTGCCAACAATTACATTGGCCCCGAAAAGCGGCGCACCGCTGCGGGCATCGGTTATTACACCCTTTAGTGTTGCTTTCTGGGCAAAAGAAACACAGTATAAGATACCTGCAATAAGGGCAAGCAATGCTTTTTTGTACATAAGGCTACTTCTTTAGTAGAATTCAGAGTTCAAAAGAATAAAAAAAAACAGTGCAAAACAGGGCCAGCTGCTTAAAATACTAACAACAAAATTCACATTAAAAACATAAGCTGCAGCATGCCCGTCAGCTCAGGTGTTCTTTTGCAGAGCTTACAGCGGTTAGTTTTTTGAAAATGAATACATAAAACTTGTATTTAATACCGATTAATTTGTACATTCACCCCGTTTATATTTAAGATACAAAAACTGATTATTACCACTTAAGGCTCCCGTATGAAAACACAGTTACTCGCTATCTGTGCCGGCATGTGTTCCGGCATACTGCTACAGGCACAAACCATTACGGCCTCAGATATGCCATCTGCAGGCAGCACCTTTGTTTATTCCACCTTGTCGCCCATGGATGTGCAGAACTCCGGAAGCTATCAGAACGGAGGCAATGGTGTTAACTGGGATTTTTCGGCTTTCAGCACCCAGGGCAACGATACCGATGCCTATGTAACCCCGGCTTCGGTAAACGTGGCCTATGCCTTCTTTTTTGGTGCCAATGCCTTCGGACGCGAATTTGCCGGTAATATCGGCGGAGGAATGATTCCGATAAGCATTGAGGACATCTACGACTTTTACGATGTGCAGAACAATAATTTCCGCCGCAAGGGTATTGGTCTTACCATAAGCGGGCTTCCTCTCCCTGCGCTGTATACGCAACCCGATATTGTATATGAGCTGCCGCTCAGCTATAACGATACCTATACGCACCCCTTCGAGTTTCAGGTAAATGTACCCACACTGGGTTCGCTTAAACGTACAGGTGTGCGTACCTCCGTGGTAGATGGTTCCGGCACGCTTATAACACCGGCCGGCACCTTTAATAACTGCCTGCGTGTGCGCTCCGAAATTTCGCAGGTGGACTCGGTCTTTACCCAGTTTGCCAATTTCGGCATCCCTTCCGAAAGCGTGGAATACACATGGCTGGTACCCGGTAGTAAAGCACCTGCCTTTTCGGTTACCGAAACCGGAGCAGCCGGTCAGCTTGCCGTAACCGAAGCCAAATACCGGCAGGCATCGCTCAGTACCGGCGAAGAAACCCTTAACCTGCAAACACCTTTGCTCCTGTTCCCCAATCCGGCTGCCACTACACTGCATTTCAGCAATAACATCAATGGTGCCTGGCATATACAAAGCAGCACCGGACAATATGTGCAGCAAGGAACGGCCTACGGCGCAAACCAGATCGATATAACAAACCTGCGGGCCGGTGCCTATATTTTCAGCTATGCCGGCAAAACCTACACCTTTATAAAAAACTGATGTTAACATTAAACCCGGGGCCCTCTGCCGGGTCTTAAAATATATATAAAACCTGTACTACCTGTTATGAAAAAAACGTCTCTGTATCTGCTATACCTGTTGCTACCGGCTGCGCTTATGGCACAAACACCCAACTGGGCCGAGAATGTGGCACCCATACTGTACAATAAGTGCACCAAATGCCACAACAGCAACGGAGTGGCTCCTATGCCCTTCGAAACCTACCAGAACGCCTACGACTTTTCGGCACAGATAAAGGTGGCCGTGGTAACCAAAAACATGCCCCCCTGGCCACCCGACCGCAATTACCGTTCCTTTGCACACGAACGTACCTTGTCGGCACAGGAAATACAAACTATTTCCGACTGGGTAGATGCCGGTTCGCCACAGGGAAACCCTGCCCTTGCGCCTCCTGTGCCTTCCTACGGCGATGGTACCGAACTGCAGACCTACGATATGGAGCTTAAAATGCCCGATTACCTGGTAAATGCCAATTACGATCTGTACCGCTGTTTCGTAATTCCTAGCGGCCTGCTGCAGGAACGCTACATAAAAGACATTGAAGTAATCCCCGGCAACCGTTCCATTGTACACCACGTACTTGTTTTTCAGGATCCGTCCAATACCCCGGTAAACCTCGACAATAACGATCCCGGCCCGGGTTATACCTCATTTGGCGGTACAGGCTCCAACAGCTCTAAACTCATCGCCGGCTGGGTGCCCGGCGGTACTGCCTTTCATTTCCCCGACCAGATGGGTGTTAAACTCGATGCCAATACCAATATTATACTTCAGGTGCATTATCCCGGCGGCACCTATAATCAGTACGACAGTACAAAGATCCGCATCCGGTTCCATCCCGGCGCGGTGCGCCCGCTCGAGGTAAACCCGCCGCTTAATCACGGCGACCTGGACAATGGCCCCCTGGTAATACCCGCCAACCAGACCAAATGGTTCTATGCACAGTATGCCGTGCCGGCCCAGTACAATGTTTCGGTGCTGAATATAGCCCCGCACATGCACCTGATTGGCAAAAAAATAAAAGTATACGGTGTAACGCCTTCCTCCGATACCATTCCGCTTATAAAGATCGACGACTGGGACTTTCACTGGCAGGGTTTCTACTCCTTTAAAAATGTGCTTAAAATACCCGGAGGCACCGTACTGCGGGCCGAAGCATGGTACGATAATACCACCGCCAACCACGATAATCCCAGTTCGCCACCCCAGCTTGTAACCGCAGGCGAAGGCACCACCGACGAAATGATGCTGGTATACTTTACCTATACCCTGTACCTGCCCGGCGATGAGAATATTTCGCAGGAAAGCGGCTCCGGAAATGTTGGCATAAGCGAAGAAGATGTATCCGGCATTATATCCGGCATGCAGATGTACGACCTTTACCCCAACCCCGCAGGCTCCGAAATAAATGTATCCTATGCCCTGCCCTCGTCCGGACTTTTACAGTACCGCATTTACGACCTCAACGGCAAAATGCTGCTAAACGGAAGTACACAGGCCAGCGGCGGAATACTCACCCATAAAATACAAACCGAAAGCCTTGCCCCAGGCACCTATATACTTAGCTCCGAACACAAAGGAGTGGTAAAAAGCCGCAAATTCATAAAGCAATAAAACAACCTGCTATTAAGTTAAATAAAGGCAGGAAATTCCTGCCTTTATTTATATTTGTATATGAAAAAATACAGTATTCTCTATACGGCAGTATTGTGTATAATACTCTTTTCCTGTGGTAAAAAAACGCAGTGCATCCAATGCAACGGCGAACTTATAGGATGCGAAAACAGCTACAATCCGGCTGAATGGCAAGGTGTTAGCTGGCAGGCATGGAAAGCCACACGCCTGGTTAATCCCGATTGCCAGGAAACAACAAAAAAAGAATAATTCACAAATATTTAACAATCTATATAATTGACTGAATATCAAGATAAAAGAACACAAATACGATCTATTTCAATCGATAAACAGGCTTTTTAGTCTATATTTTTTGGTTAATCTTAATTTACCATTATTTTTGTGGCATTAACCAATTAAAACACTGAAAAAAATGAAAAAGAACCTCTTCATTCTCGCCGCTGCCGCTGCCGTAACTTTCGGCTTTTCTTCATGTTCAAATGCTGACTGTATCGAGTGTACAGTAATGGGCATTTCTTCAGGTAAAATCTGTGAAGAAGATTTCGATTCTTCGGCCAATGGTGGTGTTAGCTGGGAAACTTACCGCGACAACATGCTGTTGAACCCATCTTGCAAAAAAGCAAAATAATTTTTGCCCTACGCAATCAAGAAAATTCAAGACCTTTCTGCTTACTGCGGAAAGGTCTTTTTTATTTGTGTTACTTTTGTTCCAGTAACACATGAACCTCAGTACCGTTTTTATACAGGCTTACCTGAGCGCATTGCTCAGCGCGGCACCTTCGCCCCTGGCTGCCAATACCCAGCTTTTTGCATTGCATAGCGCCATGCTGGCCGCCTCTGAGGCCTTACAGGCCGAAGCCGTTTTCGAGCAGCAGGGCTTACACAATGTACTGGAGGCCGTTCCCGATGCCCTTCCGGATATACGTTATTCCGATACCCTTAACTTTTTACATACCGATGCCTATGGCCCCTACTGCGCCTGTCATTTACAAAAAGAAACACTTAGCCGGCTGCACAGGGCCGATTCCCTGCTAAAACGCAGCCATCCGCAGCTTCGCTTTGTTTTTTTCGACTGTACCCGTCCCGTTTCGGTACAACAACGTATGTGGAATTCACTGCGTCATGTATCGCTTAACGAACGTGGCCGTTACCTTTCCAATCCCCAAAACCATTCCGTACACAATTATGGTGCGGCTGTAGATATAGGTTTGGCCGATACCCTGGGTAATATACTGGATATGGGTACGGCGTTCGACCATTTCGGGCCCGAAGCCTATCCTTACATGGAAAGTACCTTACTGAAGCAGGGACTGCTGAGCCGGGAACAGGTAAATAACCGGCTTATACTGCGCAGGGTTATGCAGCAGGCCGGTTTCCGGCAGCAACCGTTCGAATGGTGGCATTATAATGCCATGAGCCGTCCGGAGGCTAAAATACGCTACAAGGTGGTTTACTGATATTAATAGCCCAGTATCTTAAGCATGCTTTTCCAGCTCTGCTCCTTCGAAAAAATGCTGGTGTAATATTCGCCGTCGTCGTCGCGGTTAATAATTACATGCTTGGGGGCAGGCACCAGGCAATGCTGTATACCGCCGTAGCCGCCAATGCTTTCCTGGTAAGCTCCCGTATGGAAAAAGCCCAGATACAGAGGTTCTTCTTCGGGGTTCATATCGGTTTTAGGCAGAAACACCTGCGATATATGTGCTTCGGAATTGTAATAATCCTGGCTGTCGCAAGTTAGCCCACCCAGGTTTACCCGCTGGTATTCCCGGTCCCAGTGATTAATACCCAGCATAATAAACTTTTGTCCTATACCCCAGGTATCTGGCAGGGTGGTAATAAACGAACTGTCGATCATATACCATATCTCGGTATCGTTCTGCTGCTTTATATCCAGTATGGAGTAAAGAGCTGCCCCGCTTTCGCCAACGGTAAACGATCCGAACTCGGTAAATATATTGGGTTCATCTACTCCGTTGTTGTTACAGAACTCTTTTATCTGCGCCACCACTTCCTGTATAATATACTCATAATCAAAATCGTAGCTGAGCGAGTTCTTAATAGGTAGTCCGCCGCCTATATTAAGCGAATCGAGCGAAGGACACACTTTTTTAAGTTCGCAGTATACTTTAAGACACTTCGACAGCTCGCTCCAGTAGTAAACCGTGTCGCGTATACCGGTATTAATGAAAAAGTGAAGCATTTTTACCTCGAACTTATCGTTACCCTTCAGTTTTTCAAGGTAAAAGGGCACAATATCCTTATAGCGGATGCCCAGGCGCGAGGTATAAAATTCGAACTTGGGTTCCTCTTCGCTGGCAATACGGATGCCGATCTTCGCTTTTTTATCGATGTTTTGCTCGTAGTAATCGAGTTCGTTCTTATTGTCGAGTACCGGAATAAGATTGATGAATCCGTCGTTTATAAGATCGCAGATGTATTCTTTGTACAGATCGCGCTTGTATCCGTTGCAAACAATATAATTATCGCGGGTAAGCAGCCCCCGGGTATGCAGCTCTTTTACAATTTCCATATCGTAGGCCGAAGAGGTTTCGATATGTATGTCGTTGCGGAGAGCCTCTTCCAGTACAAAGCTGAAATGCGAACTTTTGGTGCAGTAGCAATAGGTATAATCGCCCTGATAGTCAACCTTTGCCATAGCCACTTTAAAGTAGCGTTTGGCTTTTTGGATCTGTTGTGATATCTTTGGTAGATAGGAGATTTTCAGGGGAGTTCCGTACTGTTTTATGATATCCATGAGCGGAATATCATGAAAGTACAGCTGGTTATCAATTACATTGAAGCCTTCCTGCGGAAAATCAAATGTTTGCGAAATGAGGTTGTGGTATTTGTTCTTCATTTGGCGAATTAAACCTGAAATGTAAGTGTACTGCTTATGTTATTTTGGTGCAAATGTAGTTAACCTACATTCTTCTGAAAGATATAAGGGTACTTTTTTTGTTAAATTATTGTTGCGTTTACACGCAGTTAAGAAACGGATTATGAAAAAAATGAAAATGATAGAGGTGAAATCGGAGCTTGGAGCGGGCACACGCGGTGCCAGCCTGGGTCCGGATGCACTTAAAATTGCCTCCCTGGAGCATGGAAGTAATTTCTTTGGCAAATTCAAGCGAAAAGAAATCCGCGACAGTTCGCGCCTCCTTTTTAAAGATCCGCTGCGTACACATGCCAAGCGGATACGGGGCATTGTAGAAATTTTTCAGAAACTGGCACGCTCGGTGCATGACGAAATTGAACTGGGGCACTTCCCGGTTGTGATCTCCGGCGACCATTCCAGCGGAGGAGGTTCCATTGCCGGAGTTAAAATGGCCTTTCCCGAAAAACGCATCGGGGTAATATGGGTAGATGCCCATGCCGACCTGCACTCGCCCTTTACCACACCTTCGGGAAACGTACACGGTATGCCCGTGGCAGCCTCGCTGGGTATAGATAACCTGCCCATGGCACAAAACGTACTGCCCAACGACCGTACCCGCGAATACTGGGATACACTTAAGAACGTAGGTGGCATATGCCCCAAAATATACCCGGGCGACCTGGTATTTATAGGTGTACGCGATATGGAAGAGCCCGAAACCGAGTACATCCGCCTCAACAATGTTAAAACCATAAGCGTGGAAGAACTGCGCTTTAAGAAGATAAAGAAAATTGTGGAAGAAACCCTGCAATATCTTTCGCATTGCGATGTGTTATACATTTCGTTCGATGTAGACAGTATCGACAGCAGCATTATTCGGGGTACAGGCACACCGGTAAGTGCAGGCTTCAGTTTACGCGAGGTAGAAAAGCTGCTGGAAGGCCTCTGCAAAGACCCGCGCCTGGTTTGTTTCGAAATTACCGAAATTAATCCCCTGCTCGACGAAAACAACGAAACGGCCCGTAAAGTATTCCCCGTATTCAAAGCCGCCGTAAATACCATTAAAAAAAGGCTCGAAAACCTGGAGAAAAAACGCCGGAAAGAAGAGAAAAAGGCCAAGAAGGCCGCTGAAGATCTTATCCGTGCCGGCCTGTTGCCGGCTCCGGGCAGCAGTAAAAAGCAACAGGGTTCCATACGGTGAGCAGCTCCTATATTCAGCATATAGCCGTAAACAGTTCCTTTAGCGTGGCCTTTACAGACAGCAGCCGGCTGCCACTGGACGCCCCCCGGCTCGAAGCTACCGGGCAGCTCTCCCTGAAACGGAAGATCGAGAAAGCCGGTGCCGACTTCCTGCTGAAAGCTATGCTCCGGAACGATATGCTCAGCATCTGCAACGACGAAAGCGGTCAACCCCGTATACAGGGGGCCGGCGGACATATATCGCTCAGCCACAGCCGCAACATTATTGCCCTGCAATACTCGCCCGCCATGCCCTGCGGTGTAGATGTGCAGCATTTCGAAGAACGTATACTGCGCCTGAAAGACAAATTCCTGAACGCTCCCGAACTGGCCTTTATAGAAACCATACCCGATGCCGAAAAAGTAAAATACATCACCACATGCTGGAGTGTAAAGGAAGTGGTATACAAAATACATGGTGCCGGCTTTATCGACTATCACGAAGGCTTTCGCATACGTCCCTTCCGGCTCAGTGGAGAGGCCATACGCTGCGATGTATCCACTGCCGGTATCGAAGAAACCTACACCATAAACTATTTAATTGAAAAAGAATATGTTATAGCCTACAGGAATGTATAAATGAATTTTTATTCAGCCTGAAATACAACACTTTATACAGCACAAAAGCCACTCCGCAGAGTGGCTTTCTTTATATTTTAAGAGAGCGTACCGTACGCTTAGCGGATGCGGTTGCGGCTAATTACAATACGCTGTATTTCGTTTGTTCCTTCATAAATCTGGGTAATCTTGGCATCGCGCATCAGGCGTTCTACATGATACTCTTTTACATATCCATATCCGCCGTGTATCTGCACCGCTTCCACGGTAGCCCACATAGCTACATCGCTGGCATACATTTTGGCCATGGCTGCGGCTTCGCTGTAATCTGCACCCTGGTCTTTCAGCCAGGCGGCACGGTATACCAGCATACGGGCTGCTTCCACACGGGTAGCCATATCGGCCAGTTTAAAGGCAATGACCTGGTGCTCGTGTATAGGCTTACCAAAGGCTTTGCGTTCGCGGGCATAGGCCAGCGAAAAGTCGAGCGCACCGGCGGCAATACCCAGGGCCTGAGCAGCAATACCGATACGGCCTCCGTCCAGGGTCTTCATAGCAAACCGGAAGCCAAATCCATCTTCCCCGATCCGGTTCTCTTTAGGTACCTTTACATCGGTAAAAATAAGGCTGCAGGTATCCGAGGCACGTATACCCAGTTTATTCTCCTTGGGGCCGGTTACAAAGCCCGGCATTCCTTTTTCTACAATAAGTACGTTAATGCCTTTGTGGCCGGCTTCGCGGTGTGTTTGGGCTATTACCAGGTAATAATCGGCATTTTTACCGTTGGTAATCCAGTTTTTGGTACCGTTCAGCAGGTAATGGTCGCCCATATCAATTGCTTCGGTGCGTTGTGAGGTGGCATCGCTGCCTGCTTCAGGCTCGCTGAGTGCAAAAGCGCCCAGTTTATCGCCCTTGGCACAGGGTGTAAGGTATTTTTCTTTCTGAAACGCGTTCCCGAATGTTTCGAGGCCCCAGGCATACAGGGAATTATTAACCGACATGGTAACCGATGCCGAAGCGTCGATCTTCGACAGCTCTTCCATTACCAGCACATACGACAGGGTATCGAGTCCGCTGCCACCGAATGCCGTCCCGGTCATCATACCCATAAAGCCCAGTGCGCCCATTTTTGCGCGCAGCTCTGCAGGAAAATCCTGCTTTTCGTCTCTCTCAATTACGCCCGGCAGCAGCTCTTCTCTTGCAAAATCCCGCGCCGCCTGTTGAATCATCAGCTGTTCTTCTGTGAACTCAAATTTCATTATGTTGCAGATTAAAATACACACAAAGGTACGGATAATTACAAAAAACGTATGCCTGCATAACATTTTCCATTCTTTTTTATCGATCCTTTGCTTTACTTTTGCGGCGAAGATATAAATTTTAGCATGCGTATATTAGGATTAATGTCAGGAACCTCGCTCGACGGAGTGGATCTGGCGCTTTGCAGGTTTGCAAATGACAATGATTCATACACTTATGAAATAGAGGCTGCCGAAACATTTCCCTATCCCAAAAACCTGGGTTACCGGCTCTCTACCGCTCTTGAACTGAGTGCGCCTGAACTGGCACAGCTACACTTTTCACTTTCGGTTTTTTTTTCGGAGATTATTGCCAGATTCCTGCAAAACAAGCCCCGGCCCGGCTATATTGCCTCGCACGGGCATACTGTATTTCATAGTCCGGAACAGGGTTATACCCTGCAGATAGGCAATGGCGGTGTACTGGCACAGCTTACGGGCATACCTGTTGTATGCGATTTCCGCAGCGGCGATGTGGCCCTGGGCGGACAGGGAGCTCCCCTGGTGCCTGCCGGCGACAAACTGCTGTTTAGTGCGTATGCAGCCAGCGTAAACCTGGGTGGTATAGCCAACCTTTCTTACGATGCCGAAGACGGGCAACGCCGTGGTTTTGACATATGCCCCTGCAATATGGTACTGAACCGCCTGGCCGGTACAATGGGTATGCCTTACGATAAAGACGGCGATATTGCCCGGGGCGGACAGCTGAATACCGATCTGCTGCTCTGGCTCAATAACCTGCCCTTTTACAGAGAACAGGGAGCCCGTTCACTTGGTGCCGAATGGGTAAATAAAAATATTTTCATGTACCTGAAAGAGCACGATACCGAAACCTTTATGCGCAGTTTTACCGAACATATTGCCCTGCGCACAGGCAATGCGCTTAAAGCAGTACAGGGCAGCCGGGTACTGTTCAGCGGCGGCGGTGTACATAACCGTTTTCTTATGGAACGTATACAGGCCAATACCGATAAAGAGTGTATTGTTCCCGATGCGCAGACGGCCGATTTTAAAGAGGCCCTGCTGTTCGCATTTCTGGGATACTTATATTTACTGGATAAAAACAATATTCTGTCGAGCGTTACCGGGGCCGCACGCGACTCCATAGGCGGCGCTCTGTACAAGGTTTAGCTATGAAGGTTGCACTGGCACAGATAAACGTGGTAATAGGCGATTTCGAAGGAAACGCCCGCACCATACTGCAAAATATAGAAGATGCCCGCGCTGCGGGAGCCGAGCTTGTGGTATTTCCCGAGCTCAGTATATGCGGGTATCCCCCGCAGGATTTTCTGGAGTTCAGCGACTTTACCGAACGCTGCGCACAAACCGTACAGCGTATTGCCGATGCCTGCACCGGTATTGCCGCTATTGTGGGAGCACCTACAGTAAACCCCGAAATTGAAGGCAAAAACCTGTTTAACAGCGCACTGCTGCTACACGAAGGTAAAATAGCCGGAGCCGCCCACAAAGCCCTGCTGCCTACCTACGATATTTTTGATGAATACCGCTACTTTGAACCGGCACGCCATTTTGCCTGCCTGGAGTTTAAAGGCTGTAAAATTGCCCTGAGCGTATGCGAAGATATATGGGATATTGAAGACGATCTTATGTATACCGTTTCGCCCATGCGCGTACTGGCTGCCGAAAAACCAGATATTGCCATCAATATTTCGGCTTCTCCCTTTTCGTACGATCACCTGGAAAAAAGAGAAAAAGTAGTACGCTACTGGAGCCGTGCCCTTCAGGTACCACTGGTGTATGTAAACTATGCAGGTGCGCAAACCGAGCTTATTTTCGACGGCAACAGTATGCTGGCCGATGCACAGGGTAACATCTGCCTGCGGGCCCGGGCTTTTGCCGGCGATCTTGTTATAGCCGATACCAATATGCTGCCTGCACTTTCGTATACACCTCAGTCTAAGACAGAACGTATATACGAAGCCCTGGTATGCGGCATACGCGATTACTTTGGCAAAATGGGCTTTCGCAAAGCTATTCTGGGGCTAAGTGGCGGTATCGACAGTGCCGTAACGGCCGTGCTGGCTGCCGATGCCCTGGGTGGAGCCAATGTACAGGGCCTGCTTATGCCTTCGCAATATTCGAGCAACCACTCGGTAGACGATGCCGTAAAACTGGCCCGAAACTTAGGCATGCCTTACGAAACGCTGCCTATACGGCCTATATACGAAAGCTTCGAAAACAGCCTGCAGCCCATATTTAAAGGTCTTGATGCCGATGTTACTGAAGAAAACCTGCAGTCGCGCATACGCGGAACCCTGCTTATGGCGCTGAGTAACAAGTTTAACAGCATATTACTGAACACATCCAATAAAAGCGAAAATGCCGTTGGTTACGGAACCCTGTATGGCGATATGAACGGTGGCCTTTCGGTGCTGGGCGACGTATACAAGACCGAAGTATACGAGCTGGCCCGTTTCCTGAACCGCCATGAAGAGCGCATTCCCGAAAACTCCATTATAAAACCACCCAGCGCCGAGCTGCGTCCCGGCCAGAAAGACACTGACAGCCTGCCCGAATACGACCTGCTCGACCGCGTGCTGTACCTGTACATTGAGTGCCGCCTGGGACCCGCCCAGATTATTGCGGAAGGCTTCGACGAAAAGCTCGTATTACGTATACTGCGCATGGTGAATAAGGTAGAATTCAAAAGGAAACAAACAGCCCCCGTTTTACGTATATCATCCAAAGCATTCGGCCATGGCCGCCGCATGCCCATTGTAGGAAAATATTTAGCTTAATATACTGTATGAAAAAACACATGCTCGTTGCAGGATTTATCGTTGCCCTGTTTGCAGCCCCGGCCATTACCCGGGCACAAAACCCTACTTTTGTAAAATGCGCCGGCTGTATCGGAGGTAAAGAAGCTGCCTTTACCAAAGAAAACTGGATTGAGTTTTACCTGGCTAAACCCGATGTGGTGCGCGATATGTTTGAGTATAATAATTACAAGTCGGAAACAGTACAGGGGTTTTGTAACGAGTTTTACAACGGCGAAACCAAAGCCGCCAGCGAACTGGTTTTCCGCAAGTGCGAAGCCTATTTTATGGTAATGCAGCAGAGTGGTACCCGTGTAGACGACTACCTGACAACTCTTAAAAGCAATTATATGCGTACTACCGAAAAAGGCGAAAAATGGTACTCTGTATCGCATAACAAAAAGCCCTATAAATTTATTGTATGGACCAAAGACAACATTACTTATCTTAAAGTTGTAGCATTTAATCAGAATTAACATTGAAGAACGCAGTTTTCGGGGGTGTACCGGAGCATTTTAATATACCACTTTACTACGGGCTGGAAAAAGGCCTTCTGAATACTTTTCCGGCCACCTGGAAGGCTTATCCCGGCGGTACGGGAGCCATGCTTCAGGATTTTAGCGACGGAAAGCTGCAGATAGCCACCCTGCTTACCGAAGGAGCCATTGCAGGCATTCTTGCCGGGGTGCCAGCGCAGATCGTAAAGTTTTATGTGGATAGTCCGCTCATATGGGGTATACATACCCGTGCAGGCGCAGGCATCCGCTACCCCGAACTGCAGGGCCGCAGATATGCCATCAGCCGCTTTCTTTCCGGCTCGCATCTTATGCCTAAAGTACTGGCCAAACAGCTCGACCTGGAAATCCGGGAAGAGGATTTTGTAATTGTTAAAAACCTCGACGGAGCCCGGGAAGCGCTTCGCGATAAGCAGGCCGACCTTTTTTTCTGGGAAAAATATATTACCATGCCTTATGTACAGAACGGCGAATTTGAGCGCATTGGCGAATGTCCCACACCCTGGCCTTCGTTTTGTATTGTAGTACATAACAACTTTGTAAAGGAGACAGGATATGATACCCTGCGCCGCTTTTTTGCCGAACTGCATACCGTAACCTGGTCGCTCGAAAAATCGGGCACACTCATCGAATGGGTAGCCGGCGAGTTCGGACTGGGCCATTTTGATGCCGCTCGCTGGTATGCCGAAGTGGAATGGAACAAAAAATTCGGGGTAGATACCGAAATACTCAAAGCCACACTGAACCGCCTGCAGCAGATAGGTCTTGTTCCCGAAGGTCCGGGCGAAGAACTTATACGCAGGCTCGTACATCCCGATGCCGTAAAAGATACCAACTATATTACACCAAGCCTTAAGTAATTCAAAACATGCGAATTAAACTTTAATTTTTATTTTTTTTTGCCTTATTTAAATCCATACCTGTTTTTACTGCGTAGGTGTTTTCAAAAGCAAAAAAATTATGAAAAATCTGAAAAACAGTTTCGCAGTATTAGCCCTGGCCGGCATCGTATGTATAGGAAATACATATGCACAAACAATGGATAAAACCGTTATTGTAGGCTCGGAGCAGATGTACCCCACTAAGAACATTGTAGAAAATGCCGTAAATTCGAAGGCACATACCACTCTGGTTGCCGCATTGCAGGCTGCCGACCTGGTAACTACCATGCAGGGGCCCGGTCCGTTTACGGTATTTGCCCCTACCAACGATGCCTTCGAAAATCTCCCGGCCGGCACCGTAGAAAACCTGCTTAAACCCGAAAATAAAAAGGCCCTCTCTAATGTACTAACTTATCACGTAGTATCGGGTACTTATACGTTCGACGAGCTGTCGAAGCTCATTAAGAAAGGTATGGGTACAGCTACCCTCAAATCGCTCAACGGCGGCACGCTTACATTTATGATGAACGGCCCGCGCAACATCATGGTAAAAGATGAAAACGGCGGTATGTCTAACATCAGTGTATACGACGTAATGCAGTCGAACGGGGTAATACACTCGCTCGACACGGTTCTGCTGCCTAAATAAGTCATTTTTTCTTTTCGGTTTTTAATGTATGGTTACAAGGGATCTGCCTGTGCAGATCTCTTTTTTTATGGGCCGATATTTGAAGCAGCAGCACGTTTTTTTAATGCTGAAACCTTATCTTCGCAGCAAATTCAGGCACAGAACCATATGGAATACAATTTCAGAGTAATTGAAGATAAGTGGCGCAGCCGCTGGGACGCGGAAAAAACATTCAGGGCACCCGGTCAGTCGGACAAGCCCAAGTTTTACGTGCTGGATATGTTTCCCTACCCTTCGGGAGCAGGGCTGCATGTAGGGCACCCGCTGGGGTATATTGCCAGCGATATTATTTCGCGCTATAAAAGGCTTCAGGGCTTTAATGTATTGCATCCCATGGGTTTCGACGCGTTCGGACTGCCTGCCGAACAGTATGCCATCAGTACGGGCCGGCACCCGGCCGATACCACCCGCGAAAATTCGGAACGCTATATTGCTCAGCTTAAAAACATTGGTTTTTCGTTCGACTGGGACCGGCTTATCAGCACCAGCGATCCGCAGTATTACAAGTGGACACAATGGATATTCCTGAAACTGTTTAACAGCTGGTACGATACCGAGCTCCAGCAGGCCCGCCCCATCGACGAGCTGGTAGTGCTGTTCGAGAACGACGGCTCGGAAGGTATACATGCATTTCATGACGAACATGAGGCATTCAGCGGCGAAGAGTGGCAGCAGATGCACGAAAGCAAACGCAGCGAACTGCTTATGCTGTACCGGCTGGCTTACCAGAGCCACGCTTATGTAAACTGGTGCGAAGCCCTGGGCACCGTACTGGCTAACGACGAAGTTAAAGACGGACTGAGCGAACGCGGCGGACACCCTGTAGAGCGCCGCCAGATGCGGCAATGGTTCCTGCGTATTACCGCCTATGCCGATCGCCTGCTGAACGAACTGAACGAGCTGGACTGGACCGACTCGCTGAAGGAAATGCAGCGCAACTGGATTGGTAAAAGTACCGGAGCCAGTGTACGCTTTGCACTCGAAAAAGGTGGCGCTATTGAAGTTTTTACCACCCGCCCCGATACCATTTTCGGAGTAAGCTTTATGGTACTGGCCCCCGAAAGCGAGCTGGTTGCCCAGCTGTGTACGCCCGAACAGAAAGAAGAAGTAGAACGCTACGTAAGCTGGGCAAAGAACCGCAGCGAACGCGAGCGGCAGACCGAAGTAAAACATGTTACAGGCGCTTTTACGGGCGCTTATGCCATACACCCTTTTACGGGCGAAAAAATACCTGTGTGGACGGGCGATTATGTAATGGCCGGTTATGGCACCGGAGCTGTAATGGCTGTACCGGCGCACGATGCACGCGATTTTCGCTTTGCAAAGCATTTCGGCCTAGGAATTCCGCGCGTTATTGCAGGAGCCGACGGTGATACCGCCCCCCTTACAGATGAAGCTTATGAAGCCAAAGAGGGTAAAGTAATAAATTCCGGCTTCCTGGACGGACTGGAGGTAAAAGATGCCATTAACCGCGCCCTGGAAGAAATTGAAGTTAAAGGCCTGGGACAGCGCCGCGAGAATTTCCGCCTGCGCGATGCCAACTTCAGCCGGCAGCGTTACTGGGGCGAACCCTTCCCGATCTATTACCGCAATGGTATTCCCACAGCCCTGAACGAGCAGGATTTGCCCCTGAGCCTGCCCGATATGGACGATTTTAAACCCACCGGCCGCCCGGAAAGTCCGCTGGCCAAACTGAACGAATGGACCTACGACGGCTACCCGCTCGAAACCGATACCATGCCCGGTTTTGCCGGCAGCTCCTGGTATTTTCTGCGCTATATGGACCCGCACAACGACAACCGCTTTGCCGATAACGAAGCACTGAGGTACTGGAAAGATGTAGACCTGTATGTAGGCGGAACTGAACACGCCGTAGGACACCTGCTGTACAGCCGCTTCTGGCATAAGGTGCTGTTCGATTACGGACTGGTGCCTACCAGTGAGCCCTTCCGCAAACTGGTGAACCAGGGTATGATTCAGGGACGAAGTAATTTCGTATATAGAATAAATGGCACGGAAACCTTTGTTTCGCACGGACTTAAAAATGAGTACGAAACCACAGCCCTGCACGTAGATGTAAACATCGTAAACAACGACGAATTAGATACCGAAGCATTTAAAGCCTGGCGCCCCGAATATGCAAAAGCCGAATTCGTGCTCGAAGACGGAAAATACATCTGCGGAGTAGAGATCGAAAAAATGTCGAAATCAAAACACAATGTAGTAAACCCGGATAAAATTGTAGAAGATTTCGGTGCCGACACCCTGCGTTTGTACGAAATGTTCCTGGGCCCCCTGGAACAAAGCAAGCCCTGGAATACCAACGGCATAGAGGGCACACACCGTTTCCTGCGCAAACTGTGGAACCTGTATCATAACGGCGACAGCTTTGTGCTAAGCGACGAAGAAGCCACAGCCGCCGAACGCAAGACCCTGCACACGCTTATCAAAAAAGTAAGCGAAGATATCGAACGTTTCAGTTTCAATACCTGTGTAAGTTCATTTATGATCTGTGTAAACGAGCTTACCGAGCAAAAATGCAGCAAGCGCGAAATACTGGAGCCCCTGGCCGTGGTATTATCGCCCTTTGCACCGCACCTGGCCGAAGAGATCTGGGAAAAACTGGGCCATAGCAGCAGTATCTCTTATGCATCGTTTCCGGCCTTTAATGCGGCCTACCTGGTTCAAAACAGCTTTAACTACCCGGTTTCGTTCAACGGTAAAACGCGCTTTCAGCTGGAATTACCGGCCGATATGAGTGCAAAAGACATAGAGGCAGCCGTAATGGCCGACGAACGTACCGAACGCTGGAAAGAAGGTAAAGAACTGAGAAAAGTCATTGTTGTTCCTAAGCGAATTGTAAATATTGTACTCGGATAAAACAGTACACAGCCTGCATACGAACAGGTTTACTGTTTTGCCGTAATGTAGAATCTAAAAATTTTGTACATGGAAATTACTCCGGAAATAAAAGAAAAATTAGAACTGCTGCATCAGAAATACGATGCTATGGGTCAGGATCTGCTTTCGTACCTGGACGGACTGCTGTATTCCGATGTAACCACCTACTGGGATTATATACAGACCGATACGCTGCTTTCGCTGCAAAAGCCCAAAACCCCTATTCCTGATGAGCTCATCTTTATTATTTATCATCAGATTACGGAGCTGTATTTTAAACTTTCGCTGCACGAGCTGAAACAGATCAGCGAAGAGGCCCCCGATGCCGAACGTTTTGCCATGAAAATGAGCCGTGTTAACCGCTATTTCGAAGCGCTTACCAAATCGTTCGAGATTATGATACAGGGCATGGAACAGGAGCAGTTTCTTAAATTCCGCATGGCCCTGCTGCCGGCAAGTGGTTTCCAGAGTGCCCAGTATCGGATGATCGAGTTTTATGCCACCGATCTTATTGAACTTACCGACAAGAATGTACGCGAAGAGCTGCGCACACAAAATGCCGATGCCGCTACCCTGTTCTCTCATATTTACTGGAAACACGGAGCAACCGAGCTGGCAAGCGGTAAAAAAACGCTTACCCTGCGCATGTTCGAGGAAAAATACCGCGATACCTTTATTGCCCTTGCCGAAAGCCTGAAAGATACCAATATATGGCGCCGTTACCTGCAGTTAAACGATGCAGGACGCGCACACGAAGGGCTGCTGAACGAACTGAAAGAGTTCGACCTGAACGTAAACGTACGCTGGCCTATGGTACATATGAAATCTGCTGCCCGCTATCTGAAAAAAGATCCGGAAGATATTGCCGCCACAGGAGGCACCAACTGGCAGAAATATCTGCCTCCGCGCTTCCAGCGACGCATCTTTTTCCCTACCCTGTGGCCGGAAGAAACACTGGATAACTGGGGAAAGGAAAACAGTTCGAAAGCATAAAGAAAATAAGCGGAGCTGTTTTTTACGTACCTTTACTCTATGTTTTTCAGGAAGCTGTTACATTATCTGAATCCCGCCACCCTGTTCCGCAAAAGCGATGTAAATATGAATACACGCTTTATGCATGGCATTAACCGTATTTCGATACTGATGTTTCTTATTGCCTTTACCATAGTGCTTATACGCATTATAAAAGGCTAAACGATGTATTAGTGTCAGTGTGCGTAAGGCATCTGCAGCTGTTTTACGGCATCCTGGTAGTTAAAGCTGCCTTCGGCAGGTAACTTAATGCGGTAGGTTTTTCTTTTGCTGTTGGTAAGATAGGCTTTACGCAACCAGGGGTTCAGCTCTTTCAGTATCTTATAGCTGGTTCCGTTAGCCTTCGCAAAATCTACCCAGCTGCTTACCGGGCCGTTTACTTCTTTTTCGCGTGTGGCTACCGACGGATACAGATCGGCATTGCGTACACTGAACCCGAATTTTTCCGGGTTGGAGAAAATGATCTTAAATGCAAGTAGGCGGGCCACATAGCGATGTGTTTCGGTATTCAGGTACAGGTCGTAATAATTATTCTGCTGCTGTTCTGTAAGTTTGGAGTTTACCCCTCCCATACCCATATTATACGAAGCGGCAGCAAGCGTCCAGCTGCCAAATTTACGGTATGCCTCATTCAGGTAACGGCAGGCTGCTTCGGTCGATTTTTCCACATGGTAACGTTCGTCAACCTCCTCGTTCACCTCCAGGCCATAGGCGGGTGCGGTGGCCTTCATAAACTGCCAGAAGCCCGAAGCTCCGGCCGGACTTACCACATTGGCCAGTTCGCTTTCGATAATACAGAGGTATTTAAAATCGTCGGGCACATTATTGGCCTTAAGCACCGGTTCAATCACCGGAAACCAGCGTGCGGCCCGTTTAAAGATCATAAGTGTGGGGCCTGCACGGAATACATTACTCACCACTTCGCGGTCTACCCGCTCCAGCACTTCAAAATCGTTCAGCGGCACAATTTCTCCGGCTAGGTTAAGGTCGGGACTGTACCACTGCGGTGCATGCACATATGGAGCAGCTGTTGCAGAGGCTAAAGCTGCCTGGGCCGCAGAGGCTGTTTCCTGCTCGGTTTTGCCAGACGACGAAATAAAAAATGTGGCGGTAAAGGCTCCTATTCCCAAAAGTCCGGCGGCGGCCAGTATATTTTTAATGCGGTTAGTATTCATAATATATAAAACGTTCAGGCTTTGAAATTATTCTTAAAAGCCCTGGTTTTAGTGGTTAAAAAAAGCGAAATAAGTACCGTAAGCACATACAGACATCCGGCAGCGGTAAACCAGTGGTTCCAGGATGCATTCAGATGTACACCCGCAAAAACCAGTATTCCCGAAAATAAGGTAATAAACAGATAGAAAAAAGCCACATGCCGCTGTGCCCAGCCATTATACACAAGTGCATGGGTGGTATGGTCCTTTCCGCCTGTAAAAGGCGACATGCCCCGCATAATACGGTTTATGGTAACGGTAGTGGTATCGGCAATGGGGCCAATAAAAAGCATGGCTGCCATAAGTATCTGTTTGGCCTGTACAGGTACCCCGTAATAATCGGTTCCGTTCCAGAAAAAGCGTACGCCCAGCCAGGCCAGAAATACGCCCAGGAACTGACTACCCGAATCGCCCATAAACATTTTGCTCGGAAACCAGTTATGATAAAAAAATCCCGAAAGCGAACCTATAACACCCAGCGACATAAACAGGTAAAACCATGATGGATTGGTAGTAAACACATTAAGCCCTATAATGGTAAACAATATGCCCCAGGATACCGACGTAGTAATGCCATCCATGTTATCGAGCATATTTATGGAGTTCATAAGCCCGGTAACCCACAGCACGGTAACTGCATAATTAAACCATTCCCAGGGGAAGGTTTTTATATAATTACCCGAAACAATAAATATAAATGCACAAAAAAGCTGTACCGCAAATTTAAGCCAGGGTCGGGTATTATAAGCATCATCTGCCAGGCCCATAAGAAATGCGATACTGCATACCAGCACAAACGAAAGATATTCGATACGTACAAAGCTCAGGCTGTAAAACAGGCTCAGGTAAATAAGCAGCGAAAACAGGAAGAATACAAAAAAAGCCACACCGCCCAGCGAAGGTTTCGAGGCCGGGCTCCAGCGCACCTGTATCTGGTCTTTATCGCGTACCCCCAGGTTGGTGGCAAATTTCAGCAGTATCTTATTCAGCAGCACCGTAAAGAACAGTGTGGTAGCCAAAAGGATACAACCCGAAAAAAAGACTAAGGGCAGAGGTTTTACGGAATACAGATACTCTTGTAACATCAGAATGCAGATTGAATCTGGTGAAAGGGGGTCCCTGCCCTGTCTTTTTCCGACAGCACAGGACGGTTCAGTTTCCAGTTTATTCCCAGTTCAGCATCGTTCCATAGCAATACGCGATCCGACTCTTTATGGTAATAAGCCGTACACTTGTATGCAAAAACCGTGCCTTCTTCTAAAACGGCAAAGCCATGTGCAAAACCCGGCGGTATCCAAAGCTGAAGCCTGTTTTGCGCACTCAGTTCCACGGCCACATGTTTACCAAAGGTTGGCGAATGTTTGCGTATATCCACAGCCACGTCCAGCACGGCTCCCCGAACCACCCGCACCAGCTTGCCCTGGGCAAAGGGCGGCTCCTGGTAATGCAGCCCGCGTATAACCCCGGCAGCCGATGTACTCTGGTTATCCTGCACAAAGGTATGCCTGCCGGCAGCCTCTTCAAACAGGTCTTGCCGGAAACTCTCGAAGAAAGCGCCGCGTTCGTCCTCAAAAATCCGGGGTTCGAACAACAGCAGCCCTTCCATTTCTGTTTTTATCAGCTTCATCTCTTTTTCTTTCTGCCGAAAAGCCTTCTAAGCAAAGGCGTTTTAAAGGTTTTCAGCGAATTTTCGTCCATATAATAGCCAAACCCGTGTTCGGAATTATAACCGGTTCCGTAGCCATAGGTATACACTCCGTAGCCATAGGACGAGTTCGACATTCCATAGCCGTAACCGGTACGGCTGGCAAAATCGACACCGTTTACAATAACCGACATTCTGGTGATATCGTTATCGGTGATGAGACGGTTAATATTATTAATGAAAAATTTACGCGAATAGCCACTGCGCACAATATAAATAGGAAAATGTGCCCTTTTCATGTTTACGATGGAATCGGATACAATACCGGCCGGCGGATTATCGATTACCACATAGTCGTAACGCCTCATCAGCTCTTCTACCAGTTCGTCCATAGCTGGCGAAATAAGCAGTTCGGCCGGGTTCGGCGGCGGCGGACCTGCCGTTATAAAGTGCAGGTTTGGCATTTTACTCTGCTGTATACAGTCGTCCAGGCTGTCCTGATTGGTAAGCAGGGTGCTCATACCCTTATTGTTCTGCGCTTCGAAGCCTACGTGTATCTTAGGCTTCCGCATATCGCAGTCAATCACAATTACCCGGGCATTAGAATATGCTATAATACCTGAAAGGTTTATGGCTACAAAGGTTTTTCCCTCGCCCGATATAGTAGAAGTAATGGATATGATCTTTTTCCCCTTTTCGCTGTCGAGAAAGGCCATATTGGTTCGTATGGAACGGAATGCCTCTGCAATAAGCCCTTTGGGATTACGGTTCACCACCAGCTGCGATACGGGAATACTCTCGTTGTACTTATGCACCACGCCCAGTATATGCGCATCGGTATACCTGGTAACTTCGTCGGGCGAAAGTATTTCGTCCTGGAAAATATAACGCAGGCTGAGCAGGATAAGCGAAAAAGCGATCCATATACCAAAAGTTAGCAGTATAATATTGCGTTTATTCGGGAAACGGGGTTCCGATGGTATCTGTCCGTAAGCAAGTATCTGATATTCGGGTGTGGTACCCTCGCGCAGGAACTCCATTTCGGCACGCTTTTCTACCAGCTGGTTAAAGTATTTTTCGTTCACCGAGCGCAGACGCTTCAGACGCGAAAGATCGATATTAGCCGTATCGTCCGATTGTTTGAACCAGGGAATACTTTCTTTCGATTTTTTAGTAATACTGCTCAATTCGTTATACCGCTTTTCGGTAAGCTCAGATACCGATTCCAGGCTGTTCTCGAAAGCCTTTACCTGGTTAGCAATGGTATAGTTAATGCCGTTGAGCAATGGGCTGCCTTCGGGTGCGCTGTAACGCAGCTCTTCCCGGCGGGCAAAGGAATTTTGTATGGAATTAAGGTAAGTTCCCAGGTATTTTTCGAGCGAGGTACCTGCTATTACAGCCTGTATTTTTATCAGGTCGTCGCGGTTCTCAATGGTGCGCCCCTTCAGTGCCTTAAGTGCTTCCAGGTCTTTTTCAAGAATCAGGGTCTCCTCCTGGTAGCGCACAATTTTCTGCGATTCTATATCGGTTTTACGTTCGGCAAAAAAGGGGTTTACCTCGGTATTATCGTAATTTTCGCTCAGCTCTTTATCGGTAGCGCTCAGTTTATCGGTAACCTTTACCAGCACGGTATCTATATAAGCTATAATCTTATTCGCGCCATCTTTTTTTCGTTCGATATGAAAACTCTCGAACTCGTTAGCGATCATGTTTACCATGTCGCTGCACTTGTGTTTGTTATTATCGGAATAAGATATTTCTATGGTTTTGGCAGCCTGGTTCAATACGGTTACACTCAGTTTGGAAAGGATATTTTTTACCAGGGTATTGCTGTCGTTAATAACAAAATAATACGCAGCATCGGTTTCCGGAGCTGTAGAGCCCTGCCGGCTCAGCACCATATCCAGGGCCGTAAAGGAAATGGTATCTCCGAAGCGGCTGCTGGTTCTTTCGCTGGTAGCATCGTTTTCGATATCGAAGGTACTTTCGCCCGTCATTTTTACATTGATGCGGGCACCGTATGCCGAATTATCGCGAATGTGATAATCTACCCGGAACTGGTTGGAGCCGTAGGCTTCGTGATCCAGAAAACGGCCGTCGTTATAATAACTTACATTCAGGGGCAGCTTGCGCGTAACACGGCTCAGGAACACCGGCGAACGGAGCAGTTCTATTTCTTTAGCCAGGTTATCTACCGGGTAGGGAGTTAGTTCCTCTTTAAAAATGGAGCTGCTTGCCGACTCGTCGTTGGCGAGCTGAATTTCGCTGCGGCTGGTATAAACCGGGTTTGTGTAGCGTATTACAAGAAAAGCCAGTAACATGCACAGCAGCAAGGCTAAAACGATCCAGAGCAGGTTGTTACGTAAAACAAACAGTGCCAGTTTCGGATCGAAGTCCTGATTGATCTGTGATATAGGCTTCCTTTTCAAGTTTTATTAAAGTTTAGTAAGGGTATATATGGTAAGACTGAGGCCCAGCAATGAGGTAAAAGAAGCCAGCCAGGGCATTACTTCCATCATAGCCTCGCGCGAAGAGTGGCGGGGTTCTACATAAATAAGATCGTTGGGCTGCAGCACCAGGTCGGCATCTTTAAGCCCGGCCACCGTACGCAGGTTTATAAGATATACCTGCGGGTTGTCGTAACTGCCGCGCACCAGTTTTATACGGTATGCCTTTCCGTCGCGGGTAATACCTCCGGCTTCTGCCAGGGCTTCCATAAGTGTGGTATTGGGTTCGGTAAGCCGCACTACTTTTGCAGCACCTCCGTTACCGGGGTATACAATTACCTGTTTGTTCAGCACTTTTAAGCGGGCAAAGGGATCGGTATATACACGGGAAAACAGTTTTTGTATGGTATCTTCGGCAGCGCGCATGGTTTTACCGGCCAGATGTATACGGCCTATTACCGGGAATTTAACAGTTCCGTCATATTCTACCGAGTAACTGAGGCCTGCTTCGTCGCTGCCCTGCCTGCTGCCCGCCTCGCCCGAGCCGATTACATCAATCATACGTATACCGTCGTTCGCGTACAACTCGAGCGAAAGTTCGTCGTTAATACCTACGGTATACTGCGAATCGGCTTTTGCCGGCACCGGCGGAAACTCGTAATTCTTAGGAGTTTTAAGCATTACCGAAGGATAAAAGGCCTTACAGCTGCCAAAAGCGCCCAGCATGAGTAACAGTAAAGGGATGTATAGTTTACGTATCATTTCGAGCTTACAAATTAACGATAAATTTCCTTATGCGGCATCCCGGTGTTTATGCCTTTATTATCAAGCAACTGGTGGTACAGGGTACTCATATCTTTTACCAGGCGTGTATAATGAAAATGCTGCATGGCAAAATCGCGGCCGGCCCCGGCCATAGAGCTTCGCAACGCATCGTTGCTAAGTATGCGGTACAGGTCTTCAGCAAATACCTCTGTATCTGTAGAACTCAGAACTGCACTCTGCGCACATACCACATTTTCTATGCCACCTACTTTTGTGCTCAGCACAGGCACACCGGCCGCCTGGGCTTCGATAAGCGAAACTGGCGTACCTTCGTTAAAAGAGCACAGCACGGTAAGGTCGAGTGCAGCATATACCCCGGGTGTATCCTGCAGCCAGGAGCTGAGTATGAAATCTGTACCTGTGTCTGCAGGTTGCTTATATGTATACGAAAGTCCGTGTGCGCTCAGAGCCTCTTTAATTCCGGCACAACTTTCGCCGTCGCCTACCAGCAGGTACTGCACGGGACTTTGCAAACGCTGTTTAAGTGCGGCTGCCGACTTTACAAGCAGCAGGTGATTCTTTACCGGCACCATACGGCCTACAAGCCCAACCAGCAGTGTATCTTCGGGTATATTCCAGGCCTTACGGAATGCACTGCGCCGTTCTTCGCGGTGCAGTGTAAACGGTTCCAGGTCGAAGCCCAGGGGCACCACACTTACCCGGTCGGCCGGAGCAATACGGTGTTCCTGCACCAGCTCGGCCTGCAGCTTATCGCTGATGGCTATAATACGATCCGAACGGCGGGCCAGGTAACGTTCTATCTGTTTATACACCCCGCTGCGCAGCTTTCCGAAATACGAATGAAACACGTGACCATGAAAGGTATGCACCACTACAGGCACCTTTTCATGAAAAGCGGCCATACGGCCTACGGCACCGGCCTTAGATGCATGTGTATGTACAATATCCGGTTTAAATTCGCGTATCAGCCGGCGTATGCGGCGATACGCCCGAAAGTCGCCCAGCAGACTCAGCGAACGCTGCATTTCATCTATAAGTACAGGTTTAATATGATTCTGTTCCAGTATATACAGGCTGCTTTCTTCGTTCGCACCGGCATTTCCGCCCACCAGCAGGGTTTCGAATTCCGGTTCCATATAGCGGCTGAGGTAGGTTACATTATATACGGGACCTCCTACATTAAAACGGTTCAGTATACGTAAAACCCTTGGTCTGGAACTCATCTGGCATGGTGCATTAAGCGTACAAAGTAAACCATTTTGTGAATACAATGGCATTCCAGAGGGCAAAATGTGCGTCTGCATTTCCTTTTTCGAGGGCCGCATACAGCTCCTGTATATACGAATAATTAAGAACGCCCTGCTGTTCAATGGTTTTACGGTTAAGCCATTCCTCCTTCATCTGCCGGTTAAAGCTGCCTCTGAGCCAGAGCTGCAGCGGCACCTCAAAGCCTTTTTTGGGGCGGCTGAACTGATTGGGTGGTAACATATGCCGAAATGCATCCTTAAGTATACGTTTTTGCGAGCCTTCGCCGATGCGGTAACTGTCGGGCAGCTGAAAAGCCAGTTCTACCAGGCGATGATCGAGCAGCGGATTACGCACCTCAATACCGTTACGCATCGAAAACAGGTCTACCTTACTTAACATATCGCCCTGCAGCACACTAAGAATATCGGCCAGCAGTATACGCGAAAGATAAGTGCCCTCCCGTGGCAGATAGCTGGCAATACGTGCATCGGTAAGAGCGCGTGTATTCTTTGCTGACAGCAGTTTATGTGTAAATTCGTGGTGAAACCATTCCAGGGTATAAGCATACTGTTCGGGCAGTTTATGCGCAGCCATACGCGAGAACTTGAGCAGCTTCCGCAAACGGTCGGCATTGCCTGATGTGCGTGCCCCTGCGGTTTCGGGCATGAGCGAAGAAAACAGTGCAAACCCCGGACGCAGCATACGTGTACGTTGCCCCAGCAGCAGGGCTTTGTGTTTGCGGTACCCGCCAAATATCTCATCACCACCATCGCCGCTGAGCGCCACTTTCAGGTGCCGGCTTACCTCGCTGCAAAGTACATGTACGGCTATGGCACTGCTGTCGGCAAACAGGTCGTCGGTATATTCGAGTACATCCTGCAGGGCATGTTCCATCTGTGCCTGCCTTATGGCAATGGTATGATGGTTGCTTCCGATAAATGCTGCGGTTTCTGCGGCTGCCGCACTTTCGTCCATATAAGGCATATCCGGGAAAGAAAGCGCATACGACGAAAAGTTGCTGCGCTGCGCTGCCGCTACGGCTGTAACCACGGCCGAATCGAGTCCTCCGCTCAGGAACGAACCCGTTGGCACATCGGCTATAAGACGGTATTTAACGCTTTCGGTAACGGTATTACGTACAGCCTCCACAGCCTCGCTGTAGTTCATACCCGACAACGTATCGGGTAAACGGAACGGATACCAGTTTTTTTTAAACAGCTCTTTCCCGTTACGGAAAAGCAGGTAATGGCCGGGCTCCAGTTTATAAATATTTGTAAAGGCCGTGTAGGGTGCCGGCAGGTAAGACAGGCGAAAGAACATTTCGTAAGACACCCTGTCCGGATCCTTACGCAGGGGAAAACAGTTGAGTGCCTTAAATTCGCTGGCAAAAGCTATAAACTCCTGCTGGGTGGTATACCACAGCGGTTTTTGCCCGAAACGGTCGCGCGCCAGCATAAGTTCGCCCTGCTGTGTATCGTAAAACGCAAAGGCAAAAAAACCTCGCAAACGGCTCAGTACTGCCGGCCCGAAATGTATAAGCAGATGCAGCAGAACTTCGGTATCGCCCCGGCTTCGGAACGCAATATGCAGCGGAGCAAGCAGCTCTTCTTTCAGCTCGGAAAAATTAAATATTTCGCCGTTGAAAACCAGCACATAACGTCCGCTTTCGTCGGTAAAGGGCTGGTTGGCAGCCGGGTCGGTATCAATAATAGAAAGCCGGGCATGTGCACAGGCAAAAGGACCCGAAAAAAAAGAGCCCGATGCGTCGGGCCCTCTGTATGCTAATTTTTGTAAAGCCGCACTGAGCGATGGTTCCCATTGCCGGGCATCGGAGTTTGCAGCTAAAAGTCCGGCTATTCCGCACATATTACAGGTGAATAACTTCGCCGTAGGCTGCTGCTGCTGCTTCCATTACGGCTTCGCTCATTGTTGGGTGCGGGTGCATGGCCGAAATAATTTCGTGGCCTGTAGTTTCCAGTTTGCGGGCCACAACTGCTTCGGCAATCATTTCGGTAACACCGGCTCCGATCATATGGCAACCTAACCACTCGCCGTATTTGGCATCGAAAATCACTTTTACAAAACCATCTTTGGCTCCGGCAGCACTTGCCTTACCCGAAGCGGAGAAGGGGAACTTACCCACTTTAATTTCGTAACCAGCCTCTTTGGCGGCTTTTTCGGTAAGACCTACCGAAGCTACCTCGGGATAGCAATAGGTACAGGAAGGCACATTGCCGTAATCGACCGGTGCAGGATTTTTACCGGCAATTTTTTCTACGCATACAATACCTTCGTGCGAAGCTACGTGTGCCAGCGCCGGACCGGGTATTACATCGCCTATGGCATATACGCCGGCAATATTGGTACGGAAAAACTCATCTACCAGTATGCGGCCCTTATCGGTTTTTACACCCAGGGTTTCAAGGCCTATATTTTCGATATTGGCCTGTATACCAACGGCCGACAGTACCACATCGCATTCGATGGTCTGTATTTCGCCTTTGGCATTCTTTATTTTTACTTCGCAACCGTCTTTCTTAGCCGTGGCCTGCTCTACCGAGGTAGATACCAGGATATCGATTCCTGCTTTTTTGAACGATTTTTCGAGTTGTTTGCTTACTTCCTCATCTTCGATGGGTAGTATATTGGGCAGGTATTCAATAATGGTAACCTTTACGCCCAGCGTATTGTAGAAATAGGCAAACTCGCAGCCTATGGCACCGCTGCCTACCACTACCATCGATTTAGGCTGCACGGGCAGCGACATGGCTTCGCGGTAACCGATAATGCGTTTGCCGTCCTGCGGTATAGCAGGCAAACTGCGCGAACGGGCACCGGTGGCTACAATAATATGTTTGGCAGAATGTGTGCTCTTTTTGCCTTCGGCATCGGTAACTTCGAGTTTACCGGGAGCCAGCAGCTTACCAAAGCCGGAAATAACATCAATCTTGTTTTTGCGCATCAGGAACTGTACGCCTTTGCTCATTCCTTCGGCCACTCCGCGGCTGCGTTTTATAATGGCACCGAAATCGGCAGAAGCTCCTTCCACACTCAGGCCATAATCGGCCGCATGATCTATATATTCCTTTACATTGGCACTTTTTAGCAGAGCTTTGGTAGGGATACAACCCCAGTTGAGACAGATACCGCCCAGCGATTCTTTTTCCACCACTGCGGTTTTAAGCCCGAGCTGAGAAGCGCGTATGGCTGCCACATAGCCGCCGGGACCGCTTCCTAAAACAATAACATCGTACATAGACTAAACAGTTTTAACGCAGCGAAAGTAATAATATTAGGCGTGAAACGAAAATCGAATATATTTGCACCAAAACAAATAACCTTTAGACATGGGATTTTTAAAAGAATTCAAGGAATTTGCCGTTAAAGGCAATGTAATCGACCTGGCGGTGGGTGTGGTAATAGGTGGTGCTTTTCAGGCCATCGTAAAGTCTTTGGTAGACGACATCATTACCCCGGCAATACTTACGCCCGCCCTTAAGGCAGCCCAGCTTACCGACCTGGCCGAGCTTAAATTTCCGGGTACTGCCATTAAGTACGGAAGTTTCCTTTCGCAGGTAATATCCTTTACCATTGTTGCCTTTGCCCTGTTTCTGATGGTTAAAGGTATTAACCGCCTCAAGCGCAACGAGCCTGCTCCGCCTCCTGCTGCTCCGCCGGAACCCAGCAACGAAGAAAAGCTGCTTACGGAAATCCGCGACGTACTCAAAAACAAGTAAACAAGATATTATTATCCTATACAGCACCGCTCCCTGTAAGGAGCGGTTTTTTTATGCCATTCCGTTCCGTACCCGGCATAAAAAAACCCCGGAAAATCCGGGGTTTTCAGTTATATTCTTGATACAGTCTGTACCAATCAGGCTTTGTTACTGTGCAGCTCGGCTAACAGGGAGGCCGGACGTTCCTTATCATAACCGCCGTTGGCAAGTTTCTCGCGTACTTCTTTAAATATACGTATGGTGTATTCCACATCTTCGAGTGTATGCGAAGCGGTAGGTATCAGGCGCAGCAGGATCATTCCCTTGGGTATTACCGGGTAAATAACCATAGAACAGAAAATACCGTGGTTCTCGCGCAGGTCTACAACCAGGTTAGAGGCTTCGTTCTCGCCACCATGCATCATAACCGGGGTAACGCAGGAGTTGGTTTTGCCCAGGTCGAAACCGGCTTCGCGCAATCCAGACTGCAGAGCGTTTACAACGGTCCACAGTTTATCTTTCTGCTCGGTGCTGCGGTTCATAATTTCCAGGCGCTTAAGTGCACCTATTACCAGCGGCATAGGCAGGGTTTTGGCATATATCTGCGAACGTACGTTGTATTTAAGGTACATCATAATATCCGGTTCGCCGGCCACCCAGGCTCCTGTAAGAGCAAACGACTTGGCAAAGGTACCAAAGATGATATCCACCCCTTCTATGGCATTCTGCTCTTCGCAGGCTCCGCCGCCTTTGGCACCCAGGGTACCTATACCGTGGGCATCGTCTACCAGCAGGCGGAAGTTATATTTCGACTTAAGACTTACGATATCTGCAATACGCCCCTGTTCGCCCGTCATACCATATACACCTTCGGTAATAACCAGAATACCGCCGCCCGATTTTTCGGTAAGCCTTTCGGCTCGTTGCAGCTGTTTTTCCAGGCTTTCCATATCGTTGTGCTGGAACACAAAGCGGTTACCGGCATGTAAACGTACGCCGTCTACAATACAGGCATGGCACTCGGCATCGTACACAATTACATCATGGCGGCTTACCAGTGCATCTATTACCGACATACAGCCCTGGTATCCATAGTTAAGCAGCATACCGGCAGGCTTTCCTACCAGGTGCGCCAGACCGGTTTCCAGCTGTTCGTGGAAATTACTTTCTCCCGTAAGCATACGGGCACCCATTGGATATGCCAGGCCGTAGGCAGCGGCAGCTTCGGCATCGGCTTTACGCACTTCGGGGTGGTTGGCAAGGCCCAGGTAATTGTTCAGGCTCCAAACCAGCACATCTTTTCCCCTGAATTTCATACGGCTGCCGATCTCTCCTTCCAGCTTGGGAAAGGTAAAGTAACCGTGTGCCACAGTGGCTAAGCGGCCCAGAGGGCCCATATTTTTTCTGAATTTATCAAAAAGATCTGCCATACGCGATGTTTAAATTATGCTAATTTTGCGCAAAAATAGAAATAAAACAAGAGATAACAATTTTGTGAACTTTGCGTTATCAACAGATCATTTAATAAAACGTATGCTCAAAAAACTGCATAGTATCCTTCTGCCGGGGCTTCTGCTTCTTTTAGCCTCCTGCAGCAACTACCAAACGGTGCTGAAAGGTTCCGACTTTAAGAAGAAGTACGAGTACGCCAAAAGGTACTACGAAGAAAAAAATTACAACAAGGCTCTGCCCCTGCTCGAAGAAACAATGGTATATGTACGCGGGCAGAAAGATGCCGAAGAGGTATATTATATGTATGCCATGTGCTATGCCGGCGTAAAAGATTACCAGACGGCCTATTACTATCTTTCCAATTTCACCTCTACCTATCCCCTTTCCAAATATGCCGAAGAGGCCGCCTACATGGGAGGTTACTGCCTGGCACAGGATTCGCCCCGCAGCCAGCTCGACCAGTCGAGCACCATCGGCGCCATTGCCGAACTGCAGACTTTTGTAAACCGTTACCCCAACAGCAGCCGGGTAAATGCCTGCAACGAGCTTATAGAAACCCTGCGCAAAAAACTGGAAGTAAAAAGTTTTAACAGTGCACTGCTCTGGTACAATATCGAATATTACAACTCGGCCATTGTGGCTTTTAAAAACTTCATGAACAGCTTTCCCGACTCGCGACTCGATGCCGAGGCCAGCTATTACCTCATACTTTCGGCCTACAAATACGCACACAACAGTGTGGAAGATAAAAAGAACGAAAGATTTGACGAGGCTATTAAATATTATTATAACTTTGCAGACCGTTTCAAAACCTCTGCACGTTTAAAAGATGCGGAAGCTATTTTTAACCTGTGTCAGAAAGAAAAGGAAAAGTTAAATCAGAACAAGCGATGAGCAACTTTAAAAAATTACAGGCTTCCCCAACAACCGTTACCCGTGACACGGCCGGCATACAGGCCCCTACCGGTAACATTTACGAAGTGGTTACCATTCTTTCAAAAAGAGCGAACCAGATAAATACCCGCCTTAAAGAGGAGCTGAACGAAAAGCTGGAAGAGTTTTCCGGCCATACCGATACCCTGGAAGAAGTTTTCGAGAACCGCGAACAGATTGAAATTTCGCGTTATTACGAAAAGCTTCCCAAACCCAGCCTGCTTTCCATACAGGAATGGCTCGAAGGGGAAATTGTATTCCGTAAGGCCGAGGAAGACACCAAGTAATTATGTAAGGGTGTTTTCAGCATGCAGTTGAAAAACAAAAAAATACTATTGGGAATTACCGGCAGTATTGCCGCATATAAAGCCGCACATTTAGTGCGGCTTTTTGTTAAACAGGGAGCTGAGGTAAAAGTGATACTAACACCCAATGCCACAGGGTTTATTACTCCGCTTACGCTTTCCACCCTGTCGAAAAACCCGGTACATTCAGCCCTGTTTAACCCCGAAACCGGTGAGTGGACCAATCATGTAGAGCTTGCTCTCTGGGCCGATCTTATGCTTATTGCCCCCCTTTCGGCATCTACCCTTTCCAAAATGGCCGACGGCCAGTCCGACAATCTGCTGCTTACCACATACCTTTCGGCCAAATGCCCGGTAATTGCAGCACCGGCTATGGACCTTGATATGTACAAACACCCTTCGGTTCTGGCCAACCTGCAGGCACTGCGCAATAACGGCAACCTGGTTATCCCCGCCGGAAAAGGCGAGCTGGCCAGCGGACTCGAAGGCGAAGGACGTATGGCCGAACCTGAACATATACTGGAATTTGTACAGGATTTCTTTAAAGAGACCCAAACCTGGGCCGGCAAAAAAGTACTTATTACGGCAGGCCCTACCTACGAACCTATCGATCCGGTGCGTTACATCGGCAACCGCAGTTCGGGTAAAATGGGAATACACCTGGCCGATACGCTGGCTGCCCGGGGAGCTTCGGTAATACTTGTGTGCGGCCCTTCCCGCATACAGCACGAATACAACAGCATAGAACGTATTGATATAGAAACGGCACAGCAGATGTTCGATGCCGTACAGGCCCGTGCAAATGATATGGACTGTATTATCTGTGCCGCCGCCGTAGCCGATTATGGCGTGGCCAACCCTGCCGGACAGAAAATAAAAAAAGACGAAGGCGTACCCGAAATAAAACTGGTAAAGAACCCGGACATACTGGCCTGGTGCGGGGCTCATAAAAAACCGGGCTGTATTGTGGCCGGTTTTGCACTGGAAACACACGACGAAGAAAATAATGCCCTGAAAAAACTAGAAAAAAAACAGGCCGATCTTATCATACTTAATTCACTCAACAATGCCGGTGCCGGCTTTGAATCGGATACCAATAAAATTACTATTTTTGGAAAAGAATCGAGGCGGGCCGATTTTCCGCTGGCACCCAAAAATAAAATTGCGGAAATGATCGTTAATACCCTCGAAAACTGGTTTATTCAATGAAAAAATATCTTTTTCCCATATGTTCCGCTGCAGTTCTGCTTTTTTCAGGCATAGTAAGCCCTGCCCGGGCCCAGGAACTTCAGGCCCGTGTGGAAGTTAGCATTACCGGTAGCGGCGAAATACAGAATGTAGATAAAAATATATGGTCGGCACTGGAGAGCCAGTGTACCAATTTCCTGAATAACACCAAATGGACCAGCGAAACGTTTGAGCAGGGCGAAAAGATCGAATGCAATTTTCTGTTCAACCTGAAATCGGGTTCGGCCGGCGACGGAAAATATTCAGGCACCCTTACCGTAACCTCGCGCCGGCCCGTATACGGAAGTAGTTACTATACTCCCCTGCTGAACATTCTGGACGAAGATCTGACCATTGTATACCAGCTGAACCAGGTATTCGACTACAGCAGTACCACCTACCTCAATAACCTGAGTTCCATACTGTCGTTCTACGCCTATATTATTATCGGGCTCGATTACGATTCGTTTGCTCCGCAGGGTGGCACCCCTTACTTTACCAAAGCGCTGCAGATTGCACAGCTCGCGCAGGTTTCCTCTTCCGAAAAAGGATGGCGGCTCGAGAGCAATAAACTGCGCTCGCGCTGGGTAATGATCGAAGAACTTACCAGCCCGGCCTACGATCCCTTCCGTAAATTTATGTACGACTATCACCGTTCGGCTTTCGACCAGTTCTTCAGCGATTTCGAAGGTAAGCGGGCCATTGCCTTTCAGGCGCTCTCTTCCCTGGAAGATATTCACAGGCAAAAACCCAGCTCCTACCTGCTGTATATTGCGCTTAACGCCAAACGCGACGAAGCCATTAATCTTATGAAAGATGCTCCCAAAGGCGAAATTACCGAGCTGATAAAAACCATGAGTAAAATAGACGGAGCCAATGCCAACCGCTGGAATTCCCTTAATCCGCAATAAGCATACAGCTTAACCATTTTTTAAGCATAACTTGTTTGCTGCCGAAGCCCGGTACGCATAAATATAGCTATCTTTGCAGCATTCTATGGCAGCAAAGAAAACAGGCAACGCATTTGACCTGAGCCTGCTAAAAAGGCTCTTCAGATTCGTATCTCCCTATAAAGGCATCTGGTACTCGGCCCTCACAATCACCCTGCTTTCGGTGGCTGTGGCGCCCATACGCCCCTACTTAGTACAAAAAACCATCGACGAAACCATACTTACCGGTAACTACCGCGAGTTTGTTACACTGGTAAGTCTTATGGTAATGCTGCTGTTCAGCGAATCCTTACTTCAGTTTTTCGGCACATACAGCAGTAACCTGCTGGGGCAGATCGTAATCCGTGATATCCGCAGCAAACTGTTCCGGCACCTGAACAATTTTAAACTCAAATATTTCGACAATACAGCCGTTGGTACCCTGGTTACCCGCGTTATAAGCGATATTGAAACCATAGCCAGTATTTTTTCCGAAGGTTTTCTGCAGATACTGGCCGACTTTCTGAAGATTATTACCGTAATAGGAGTAATGCTCTACGAAGACTGGAAGCTTACGCTCATTACCCTTATTCCCGTACCTCTGCTGGTAATTGCTACCAATATTTTTAAGAACGGTATTAAAAAAACCTTTGGCGAGGTGCGTAATAAGGTGGCCGAACTGAGCGCCTTTGTGCAGGAGCATGTGGTGGGTATGAGTATTGTACAGATATTCAACCGCGAAGACGAGGAAATGAAAAAATTCCGCGACATCAATGCACAGCACCGCAAAGCACATATACGTTCCATATGGTACTATTCCGTATTTTTCCCTGTGGTAGAGGTTATTACAGCCATAAGCATAGGTCTTATTGTATGGTACGGTGCCGGGGATATGATTGCCCAGATATCGGCCGGGAACGAGGCTAAACCGGGTCGTATAATTGCATTTGTACTGTTTATTTACATGCTGTACCGCCCTATGCGGCAGCTGGCCGATCGTTTTAATACCCTGCAGATGGGTGTGGTTAGTGCCGAACGGGTATTTGCCATACTCGACAGCAACCCCGTTATCGAAGACAAAGGCACCGAAGATGCTTCGGAGATATCCGGCAATATTTCCTTCCGCGATGTACATTTTGCCTATAACGACAACGACTATGTACTGCATGGTATTTCGTTCGATGCCTACAGCGGCGAAAAAATAGCCCTGGTAGGCGCCACAGGCAGCGGAAAAACATCCGTCATAAACCTGCTGAGCCGCTTTTACGAATACAATTCAGGGGCCATTTACCTCGATGGTAAAAAACTGGAATCGTACAGCCTGAACAGCCTGCATCGTTCTGTATCGGTAGTATTACAGGATGTATTCCTGTTTTCGGATACCATTATGAACAATATTACCCTGTTTAACGATCAGATAACTGAAGAAGAAGTAATAGAGGCATCGAAACAGATCGGTACGCACGAATTTATTTCCCGCTTGCCGGGTGCATATCATTTTCATGTAAGCGAACGCGGCGGTTTGCTCAGTGCCGGACAAAAACAGCTGGTTTCCTTCCTGCGGGCCTATGTGCATAAACCCAAGGTACTGATACTCGACGAAGCTACCAGCAGCGTGGATACCGAAAGCGAACTGCTTATACAGAAGGCTACCGAAGTAATTACCGAAGGCCGCACCAGCATTATAATAGCACACCGCCTCAGTACCATTAGGCATGCCGATAAAATATTAGTACTGGAAAAAGGAAAAATTATTGAAACGGGAAGTCACCACAGCCTTATGGAAAAAGAGAACGGAGCTTACCGCAAGCTTATAGAACTGCAGTTTGCCGAAGCCGAATAAGGCGCTTATTCCTCAAAATCGTACTCGCTGCTGCGGTCTTTTTTACCACCGCCGAATTTCATAATAAAACTGAATCCGAACTGCAGGCCCATAGTAGGCCCGTTATCCTTTATAAAGAAAAACTCGCCCGAATTGCTGGGTGTGATATTGGCATCGGCTTTTTTAAACTCGTAACCCGTGTAATTATACCCCAGGTAAAGACCTACGCCCTGCATACGATGTTCGTTGGCATACAGAAACACGCTCAGCCCCAGCGAGGCCGTTACACCGCTTTTTTCCATAATATCGCGGCTGGCAAACTGGGTAGAATCCTGCAGACCATTATTCAGGTTTGTAAACAGTGCATAGGCATAGCCAATTTTCACTTCGGGCGTAAATACCCAGCGTTCGTTGGTATTTAGTACAAAATCGTAACCTACATGTAACCCGGCCGACATCAGGTGCAGCTTCAGGTTGCGCGTTTGCATTTCCTGGTATATATTGCGCGGAATAAACGACTGAAAATATGAATAGTCGGTAAAAAGCCCCAGGCGCAGCTTTGGTGTAACCTCGTAATTATAGTTGAGCCCGGCAGCTATTATACCCCGAAAGGCCTTGCGCTGTGCCTCGTTCGATACCAGGTAAGGTACCCGGGCCGAAGCCCCCAGGGTAAAACGCGGACGTTTTACAGGTATGTTATACTGGGCATTAGATACACCTGTAAACAGTACAAAAAGTAAACTATATATAAGGAAACGCTTCATCCGGCACATATTTTCAGTGGAGTAAATTTAGTGAAAATTTGTTAAAAACAAATGTACATAAGCTATTAACGCTTCAAATTAAAGAAAAGTATTAGCAATTAAACAGAGTTTCTGTTATTTTGGCTGTACAAACTTACCATGAAAAAACGACGTATTTTCCTGCTTATTTTTCTTTTCTTCCCTTTTATGCGTGCAGAGGCTGCCTGCTCCTGCGCTGCAAAGGTACGGGCCGTGCTCGATACACAGCAGCAGGCCTGGAACAGAGGCGATCTAGAAGGCTTTATGGCCGGTTACGATAACAGTGCCGACCTGCGTTTCGTGAGCGGCAGAAAAGTTGCGGATGGCTGGCAGCAAACGCTCGACAACTATAAAAAAGCCTATCCCGATAAAGCTTCAATGGGTATACTCCGTTTCGGCGACCTGCAAATTACCTGTACCGGTGCAGGCCATGCCTTTGTAAGCGGAACCTGGGAGCTGAATTACGAAAACAACACATCTTCAGGCGGACGTTTTACCCTTATATTCCGAAAAAAGAAATCGAACTGGAAAATCGTATATGACCACACTTCCTGAAACCGGGCACAGCCTTCAGCGTTTTTCCGGGATGTTTGCCGGGCACAACCTGCCCCTGGCCTGGCTCGATCTGGATGCGCTCGACAGCAATATAGAGCGTATTTCGCAGCGCAGCGGCTCAATGCCAGTACGTATAGCCTCCAAAAGTATACGTTGCAGCGCGGTACTTGAGTACATATGCCAGAGGCAGGCCCATATCTCCGGCATTATGTCGTACTCCCTTGCAGAGGCCATTATGCTGGCCCGGCGCGGGTTCCGCAACATACTTATGGGCTACCCCAGCCTGGAAACCGGCCAGATACGCGAAGCCATACAAACGATGAAAGAAACGGGAGCGCTTATCATTTTCATGACCGATCGTCCCGAACATATAAGCCTGCTGCAGGATACGGCCGCCACCGAAAATTACCGGGTACAGATATGTATCGACCTCGATATGTCAGTCCGTTTTCCCGGTATATATTTCGGGGTATTCCGTTCTTCGCTGCACAATACCGAAACACTGAAGCGTTTCCTGGATCAGCTGGAGCTCTGCCCCATGCTGCACATATGGGGTGCTATGGGCTACGAGGCCCAGGTGGCCGGCATTGCCGACAATGCCACAGGTAAAGGTTTTTACAACCGCATTATACGTTTTCTTAAAAAGCGCTCGCTGCCTGTTATTGCAAAGCGCCGCAAAGAGGCTGCCGATCTTATACGCAGCCGCTGCGGCCATGCCATAGAAATAAACGGAGGTGGTACCGGCAGTATCGAAAGTACCATACTCGAAAAAGACGTAACCGAGCTTACGGTAGGTTCCGGCTATTTTCAGTCGCACCTGTTCGATGCTTACCGGCAGTTCAGGCACAAACCCGCTGCCGGTTTTATACTGCGGGTAACACGCAATCCGGCACCCGATATTTTCACCTGCCACAGTGGCGGATTTATTGCCTCCGGGGCTACCGATACCGCCAAAACCCCGCAGGTATACCTGCCGGCAGAAGCTTCTCTGCTTAAAAACGAAGGTGCCGGCGAGGTACAGACACCGCTGCTGTACAAAGGCAGCGAACTGCAGCCCGGCGGCATTGTGGTAATGCGCCATGCCAAAGCCGGCGAATTATGCGAACATTTTAACACACTCTATGTATTCCGTGCCGGAGGTATAAGCGGCCAATGGGCCACTTACCGCGGCGAAGGATTCGACTTTCACTGATATACACTATGAAAAACTGGGCAGAGAACATTCAATGGACCCCTTCGGAAATCCTTTATCCCGAAACCGAAGAACAGATTGCCGGCCTTATTACACAGGCCCGTAAAAGTGGTAAGCATATACGCGCCATTGGTGCAGGGCACTCCTTTACTCCGCTATGTGCCACCGGCGAACTGAGCCTGAGCCTCGACAATATGCAGCAGACCTCGCCGGCCGACGAAGCCAGCCGGGCCTGGGCACAGGGCGGTACCCGCCTGCATAAACTGGGCGAAGACCTGTTCCGCATGGGACTATCGCAGGAGAACCTGGGCGATATAAACGTGCAGTCGATATCCGGTGCTACGGCAACCGGTACACACGGTACCGGTATAACATTCGGGAATATAAGTACCCAGATCGAAGAAATTACCTTTGTAAACGGGAAAGGCGAAATTATTACCTGCAATGCCTCCGACGAAGCCTTGTTTAACAGTATACGCATATCGCTGGGCAGCATGGGTATTATTACCCGTGTAAAGCTCCGCTGTGTGCCCGCCTATAACCTGCACCTGGAAAAGAAAAAAGAAAAGCTGAGCGATGTACTGGAAAACCTGCACGAATACATACATAACAACCGTAATTTCGAATTCTACTGGCTGCCTCATACTCCTTATACCCAAACCAAGTACAGCAATGCCGTAGATACAGCCGCTACACATACCCCCGGCTGGAAAGCCTGGATCGACGAAGTACTGCTCGAAAACCATGCCTTTGGCCTTTTCTGTAAGATTGCGAAGGTTTTTCCGTCAACAGTGCCTGCTATTTCCAGACTTACAGCGTCGTTTATCGGTAACGAAACCAAAGTAAAGGAATCCCACAACGTTTTTGCCACGCAACGCCTGGTAAAATTTACCGAAATGGAATACAATGTACCCTTAGAGCAGTACAAAAGCGTAATGAAAGAACTTACGGCGCGTTTCGGCAGCGAACGTTACCCGATTAATTTTCCTATTGAGAACCGTTTTGTTAAGGAAGATGAAATATACCTGAGTCCGGCCCATAAAAGAGCTTCGGCATATATTGCCTGCCATGCCTACAAAGGTGTGGACAATACCCGCTATTTCAGAGATATGGAAGCTATTTTCCAGGCACATGGCGGAAGGCCGCACTGGGGAAAGATGCATACCTGCGATGCCAGCTACCTGCGTAAGGTATACCCGCAATGGGATGCCTTTATGGAACAGCGGGCCAGTCAGGACCCGGACGGGGTATTCCTGAGTCCATACCTGCGCGGGCTTTTCGGGTTATAGGTTTGCAACGCTTTCTACATTTCTTCTGCCGCGGCACCGGAAACGTACAGTTCGTATCCCATAAGATTAAAAGCCTCGGTGTATGCGTGGCTGTTGCCGTTTATCCAGTCGTGGCACATAAACAGGTGCAGGTGGCCGGCAGCATATGTTATACCTGCATTTACCACAGCCCTGAATGTAGGCTCGAAATCCTGTTCGCTAAAACTCCCGCAGAAATACAGTTCTTTCGATCCGTAACGGCTCTCCTCTTCCCTGTCTTCTGAATAAGATATGCCCGTACCTACATAAAATTCGGCCAGGCGTCCGCTATGCGGGTTTATGCGCCGGGCCCTTATAAAAGTTTTCCGTTCCCCGGGAGTCAATACCAGCTCGCCAATACGCAACTCCGCAGGCAGGGGTTTTACATTTAGCAAGGTATTTATACCCGCCTGATCGGGGTAGCCTGGGTGCCAGTCGTGCGGGTTGGATGGATCTGTTACATAAATACTATGAGCCGGCAAACCGGCATCCATTGCAAAAAAAGAAGTGAGCGGCAGGCAGCCCGGGTTATCGTGGTTAAGTACAATAACAGCATCTACCTTTACATCAGGCGCCTTTACCTGTACCGGCGAACGGGTATCGTGGAATGGTGCCAGTATCCATACACAGCTGTTATCGCTGCAGGTAATAAGCACACCGCCGCGTACATTTATATGCAGCATTGTTTCGGCCGGCAAAGGGGCCTTTTCTGTTTTTCTCTTTTTAAAAAACGAGAACCGGCGCATAGCTTATCAAAAATATTAACAACTGAAATTCATATATCAGCAGTGCATTACTGAACAATAATTTTGTGCAGAGAGGGCACCTGGTCGGCATTATAGTAGGTTATACGCATAAAGTACATTCCCGGAAGCAGGGCCGGCTCTGCAAAGCTGGTCTTTTTCATATGCTCTACCTCGTAATAGTAATGTGTGCTTACCTTCTTCCCGTTTATATCGAAGATCTCTATCAGCTGCAGATCGAGCAGAGAATATATAGTGAGCAGCTTTCCGGCCACCAGCGGATTAGGATAAATACCAGGCTGCTCGTCATGAGGTGTTATCCCCGGCGGATATTCATTTTCAATGGCAGAGCCATGCTCCGGATCGTCGATAACGATAGGTTCCGAGGGTGTGGTATTAAAGGCATAGGCACGTATCACCAGCGGATCTAAAACGTTTTCTCTGCGCAGCTTTGTAAATTTTACCCAGCCATAGTGGTACGCTCCGTTTATCTGTATGGCCAGACCCAGGTATTTGTTGTATACCGAGCCTTCTATATAATCTTTATAATCGCCTATCATGGTGCTTTGCGTATACTGCACAAAGGCTTCGAAAGGCTCCGTACTTCCGTAGTAACCGCCTTTTAAGGTATGTATCTGGGTAACCTGCACGGTATCGCCGTTCTCGTATACCTGCATATGCCCCAGCTCGGTATTGTAAAGTACATAATTAACATCGGTAACAGTAACCGACATACGCATACCCGCACCTACACTGAAAGAGCCAAATGGCTGATAAGCATGTTTAAATACAAAATCATCCGTTCCGTCGCCGTTCAGGTCTATACCACAGGGATTGGGAACCCCGGTATACAAAGATGTAAACACAACCTGGCTTTTTGCTTCGGCAGAAAAACCCATACAAAGAACAAGTATAACCTTGTATATATGTTTCATAGAAATGGTTAAGTTCTATAAAGATACAAAAAATGCAGCATATTTGCAAGGGCCGTTTTTATAAAAGGGCAGGAAGTTTACAGGCTGCCTTCGAACACCAGTGCTGCCGGCCCTATAAGCCATACATCTTCAAAGCCGGTTGCAAGCGGTTTAAAATGAACTTCGAGATTTCCGCCGGGTGTGCGTACATATACGTGTTCATTCTTCAGCTGCGGATAAAAAGCCAGTGCCGCTGCGGTAACACCAGTGCCACAGCTGTAGGTTTCGTCTTCTACGCCGCGCTCGTACGTACGCATATGCAGGTGTCCCTGTGCATCGGCATGTACAAAGTTTACATTAATGCCTTCGGCGCGGAAACGTTCGTTATTACGTATGGCACGGGCAGCGTCTACAATGGAATCCTGTTCCAGGAAAGCGGCATCGCCGGGCACTATGTAATGCGGAGAACCGGTATTGATAACTGTATCGGGTCCTATATGCTCCGGAGCCGCCACGTCGCTCATTTTCAGTTCTACGCGGTACAATCCCTCGGCATCTTTTTGTATACGGGCCTCGTGTGGTCCGTCTACCGCATTAAAATAAAAGGGAACATCGATGGCGGTTAGTTCGTTGTATACAGAATAGGCTGCAAAGCAACGGCCTCCGTTACCGCACATGGTACTTTCGCGGCCATCGGAATTATAATATTTCATGAAAGGAGTACCGTCTTTCAGCTGCCAGGCTATAAAACCATCGGCACCTATGCCAAAACGGCGGTGGCAGAGCATGGCTATCTCTTTCTGCGAAAGCTGCAATGTGGCTTCCGGGTCGTATACGAAAATGAAATCGTTACCGGTACCCTGCCATTTCTGAAATTTCATTTTACAGCAGTTCCTTAATGATGCGTTCTACACTGTAACCTTCGGCTTCGGCCTTGTAATTACGCACAATACGGTGTGCCAGCACATAGTGGGCAATGGCCTTTACGTCTTCGATATCGGGCGAATACTTACCGGAGATAAGTGCATGTGCTTTGGCACCCAGCACCAGGTACTGCGAAGCACGCGGCCCGGCTCCCCATGCCAGGTAATTATTTACCAGTTCGGTAGCCATAGCCGTACCCGGCCGTGTTTTGGAACTGAGTTTTACACAGTATTCCATTACATTATCGGCCACGGGCACTTTGCGTATAAGATCCTGAAAATAAAGTATTTCTTCGGCACTGAGCACATGCCCGGCCTTATGCTGTACATTGGATGTGGTATTGCGTACTACATTCAGCTCTTCTTCGAACGAAGGATAACCCAGGTTTACGGAAAACATAAAACGGTCGAGCTGGGCCTCGGGCAGCGGATAGGTACCTTCCTGCTCAATAGGGTTCTGGGTGGCCAGTACAAAGAAGGGACGACCCAGCGCATGCTTCTGCCCCGAAACAGTAACACTTTTTTCCTGCATGGCCTCGAGCAGGGCCGATTGGGTTTTGGGCGGGGTACGGTTAATTTCGTCGGCCAGTACAATATTGGCAAACAAGGGCCCTTTTATAAATTTAAACGTACGGTTTTCGTCCAGTATCTCCGAACCGGTAATGTCCGAAGGCATAAGATCGGGAGTAAACTGTATACGACTGAACTGCAGCCCCAGCACATCGGAAATGGTGTTTACCAGCAGGGTTTTGGCCAAACCGGGAACCCCTATAAGCAGGGTATGCCCGTTGGCAAAAATGGAGATCACCGAAGCTTTTACCACTTCTTTCTGTCCTATAATTACTTTACCGATTTCGTCGCTGAGTAAACGGTATTTTTGTACTAATGCATCAGCCGCTTCTTTATCGTTTGCGTACATAGAGTAAGTTTCGTTTTGGTTATTTCTCTATTTTCCAGTTGTTAGAAAAGGGGCATCCGGCGTAAATATCGCCGATGCGAATATAAACTTCTTCCTGCTTCCGCTCGATCCATTTGGTTACGGCATCGGCCTGTTTATTGGAGAGAGCAGCCTGTTCTATGATCTGGAAATCGTTTTTAAGGTCGGCTACATGCGGAGCCGAACGGGTAAGCAGTTTTACAATACGGAAAGCCGTTTGCCCTGTCTGCATCTGGTATACATGCGCACGGCTAACCTGTCCGGGCTGCAGGTTCATAAGTTCGATACGGGCATAGGGGTCGAGCTCATCTTCGCGAAAGCGGCTGGTACCCGCGCGTACATTCACTACTTTACCTCCGTTGAAACGGGTTTCGATATCGCTGGAATATTTTTCGGCCATTTTGGCAAACAACGTACTGTCTTTCCCCAGTACCAGGGCAATGCTGTCGAGCTGCTTGGCGGCATTGTCCAGCGCTTCGTCGCTTACTTTGGCACGTATGAGTATATGCCTGAAATTGGCCATCTCGCCACGTTTCTCGATCAGTTGTATGATATGGAAACCAAACTCGGTTTCTACCACTTCCGATATCTCGTTCGAATTTTTAAGACGGAATGCCGCTGCCGAAAACTCGGGTACCAGGTCTTCGCGGCGCAGGAAACCCAGCTCGCCGCAATTCTGTGCCGAGGCAATATCTTCGCTTTCGAGTTTGGCTTTAAGACAAAACGAAGAGCCTTTGGCAATATCTTCGCGTATCTTCTGAGCATGCCTGCGGGCTGCACTGCGGGCCTCTTCCGATGGTTTGGGCAGAATGGTAAGCTGTGCAAACTCTATTTCGGAAGGCACCAGGGGCAGACTGTCTTTCGGTATCTGGTTAAAATAGGCCTTTACTTCGGCCGGGGTAACTTTTACACGGTCTATAACCTTTTGCTGCATTTGTTGTATCAGCAGCTGCTTGCGTATATTTTCGCGAAAGCTCTTCTTTATTTCAGGAATGGTCTGGCCCAGGAATTCTTCCAGTTGCTTTTCGCCGCCGGCCTGTATAATAAAGTACTGCATACGGCGGTCCATTTCAGTTTCTACCTGATCGTCGCTTACAATAAGTGAATCTTTTTCGGCCTGGTTCAGCAGCATCTTCTGGAAAAGCAGTTCTTCGAAAAGATTGCACTTCGAATTAAAATCGCGGGCAGCTGCCTGTCCTTCCATATAATCGTTCTGGGCCTGTTCTTCCACTTCGCTCAGCAGTATGGGCTCGGCTCCAACAACACCTACCACTTCATCTACAATTATCTGTGCATGAAGCGATATGCCGCACATAAGTCCCAGTATTACAAAAATCTTTTTCATCCTATTTAAGAGGCAGATATATTTCGGTTGTTTTCTTTTTTTCAGCTTCGGTAAAAATATCCGTACGAATCGTATTTAGCAACACGGTCTTACGTTTATTCAATATTATTTCGCGAATTTCGTTTTTCACGAAGTCTAACGGAGGAATATCCTTATTTATTTTAAGTTCCCTTATCTTTAATGCATAGGTAAGGGTAGAATCGTTAAAGCGGTATACTCTGCCGGAGGCAAGGTTATTGGTTTCGAGCCAAGTACCCAGGGGTTTAACCTGCATTTTCAGTTCCTCCAGGCCTACCCAGTTATCGTCGAAACTGCACTGGTATGCCGTACTGCTGCAGAAACGGGTTAATTCGGCCAGGTTGTTTTCGTTGGTATTTTCGGCAAAGAGTTTCAGTATTTTATCGCTGCCTTTACTTCCTTCCGGAAAAATCATAAGATGGTAACGGGCAATACTCTGCCGCAGGGCAAAGTCGTTCTGGTGTTCGTTAAAATAGGCTTCGGTTTCCCGGGCGGTAACACTGGTATCGAGTTTTTTTCGCAGCAGCTCGTTCTCGTAGGCAAAGATCATAAGCGAACGCTTGTACTGCTGCACTTCCTGGTCGATACGGGCTTCTTCGTCGGGCATATTTTCCAGGGCTAGCTGGTACATAATCTGTTCCTGTGTCCAGCGGGTAATATAACCCTGTAAAAAAAGAAGGCTGTCCTTCCCGCTTAAACCGGGAGGAACAGCCTTTTTAAGATCGTTTTCGTACAATGTGGCTTCGCCGGAGCGGGCAACAAGCTCTCCCCTGTCGGGCCCGCCGCTGCAGGCAGCCAGCAGACAAAGAGGGAAAAGTATATGCATCCGCCGTAGTAAGCTCATTAACGGGTAATCAGTTTATACAGCACTTTGTTATCTACCTGAACCGGGTAACGGGCCTTAAGTGTCTGCAGCCATTCGCTTTCGAGATACTCCTGGTATTTCGAGATAACAGCGCCTTTTACATCCTTAAGATCTTTAGGTTCGGGTTTTCGCTCGTTTACAATTACCAGTACATTCTTGTTCTCTTTAGAGCTGAATACCGGCGATACCTGTCCCTCGCGTATGTGTTTGGCTATAAGTCCTTCGTTGTCGGTAGTTTCTTCCAGCACAACCGAAGTAGTAACTACGGTTTCTTTCTTGTTTACTTTTTTCAGCAGTTTATCGGTAGTGGTTTTACCTGCGGCCAGTTTATCGAATGCAGGCAGCAGTGAAGCAAGAGCATTACTGTCGGCCGAGGTAAACAAAATGGCTTCGTGGCGGTTACCCCACAAATATTCGTTGCGGTGCTGGTTAAAGTAGGCACGTAAACCGGCTGTATCTTCTACCGACTTATCCCATACGTTCTGTTTCATCAGTTCAAACTGCATCATTCCCTCTTTAAACTCTTTCATAAGCGCCTTGTATTCGGGAAATTTGGTTTCGAGCCGGCTTTCGTAAGCTTCGTTTACCTTCTGCTGAACAAAAGGTGTGTAGTATTTATCGCGCAGACCGCAGAAGCTTATTTCGCCGTTGCGGGGCAAACGTGGTTTAAAGTACGATTCGAACTCGTTGTACATTACCGGCTTGCCTTCAATATTGAACAGGGTTGCATCCTTTACACTGTCGAGGCTGCTTACGCGGATATTATCCGTTCCGAACTTCTTGAACAGATCGTTCCAGAACTGTGTATTTTCGCTGAAAGCCACTTCTGGTTTGAGGCGGGCCATAAACTCGTCGCTCAGCAGGCGTGTAAGCTGCGCACTTTTCTGTACTTTCTTCAGATAAAAATCGGGGTCTTCGCTGTAAGCCGGTGATTTTTTCTTTTCGGAAAGGCGCAGTATATGCCAGCCATATTTGGTTTGTACAGGCTTCGAATATTCGCCGGGAGTAGTAAGCGCATAGGCTGCATCTTCGAATGCAGGCACCATTTGCCCTATGCCAAAGGCTGGCAGTTCGCCTCCGTTGCTTAAAGAGCTGCGGTCTTCGCTGTAAGCGCCAAGTATCTCTACCCAGCTGCCACCGGCCTTAAGTTTATCGTATGCTTCGTTAATTTTTGCACTGGCTTTGGCTACGGCTTCGGCATCTTTTTCGGGGGCCGAAACAAAGATATGAGCCACTTTTACCTCGCCACGGGCCGGACGCTCGTCGGTACGGCGGATGATATGATAACCGTACGAAGTACGTACCGGGGCCGATGATTCGCCTTTTTTAAGGCCATAGGCTGCATTTTCGAACGCAACGGCCCACATACCGGCGGTAAACCAGCCCAGATCGCCACCCTGCGATTTAGAAAACTCGTCTTCGGAATACTGCGCTACGGCATCTTCCCATTTAAGACCTTTTTTAAGTTTTGCGGCCAGTTCCTGAGCTTTTTTGTAAGCAGCAGCGGTATCGCATTCATTTTTGCTTTTGATAAGAATATGGCTCACGCGAAGGTCGCTTACCGCACGTTCGGCATAGATACGTGCCAGTTTTTCCTCGGCGGCCTTATCTTTAAGGTAAGGCTGTGCCAGTTGCTTCCTGTAGCCCGAATATTCGGTTACAAACGCACGACCGGTATCGATACCGGCATCTCTGGCAGCCTGCACTTTCAGTTTGAAATTGGTGAAGAGCTTCACATACTCATCCAGAGACTCCTGCGTAATTTTCTGATCTTTCTGCAGATTTTTCTTGTAGATCATTTCAAATTCAGACAGCGTTACGTTGTCGTTTCCGACACGCATCAGCACAGGATCGCCCGTTTGTGCAAAGGCACTTCCGAGCATACCTGCCACGCCGGCAATCAGTAAAGAGTACTTTAATTTCATTGTGTTTATAGATTCAGATAGTTTTTACTTAAATGATTTACTGTAATTGGGAGCTTCGCTCGTAATGGTAATGTTGTGCGGATGGCTTTCGATAACACCGGCATTGGTAATGCGTATAAACTGTGCATTTTTAAGGCCGTCGATGGTTTTGGAACCTGTGTATCCCATACCGGCTCGCAAACCGCCTACCATCTGGTACAGCACTTCGGCTACAGTTCCTTTGTAGGGTACACGGCCAACAATACCTTCGGGCACCAGCTTTTTGGCATCGGTGGTTTCGGCCTGGAAATAACGGTCTTTGCTGCCGCGCTGCATGGCTTCGAGCGACCCCATACCACGGTAGGTTTTGAACTTACGTCCTTCGAAAATAACTGTATCGCCGGGGCACTCTTCGGTACCGGCCAGCATACTGCCTGCCATAATGCAATCGGCACCGGCGGCAAAAGCTTTTACAATATCGCCGGAAAAACGTATACCTCCATCGGCAATTACAGCTACCCCGCTACCTTTAATGGCCGAAGCAACCGACATTACGGCCGTAAGCTGGGGTACCCCTATACCGGCTACCACGCGGGTGGTACAGATAGAACCCGGACCTATACCCACTTTTACGGCATCTACCCCCACATCGGCAAGTGCCTGTGCAGCGGCTCCGGTAGCTATATTCCCGGCAATAATCTGCACCTGGGTAAATGCATCGCGTATTTCTTTTACCACACGTATAACCCCGGCACTGTGTCCGTGGGCAGTATCGATAACAATGGCATCCACACCTGCCTGTACAAGCGCTTCAACGCGTTCGTAGGTGTCCTTTCCGGTACCTACGGCTGCGGCCACACGCAGGCGGCCCAGCTGATCCTTACAGGCCAGGGGCTTATGCTTTGCTTTGATGATATCTTTGTAAGTAATAAGCCCGATGAGTTTGCCTCCGGCATCTGTAACGGGCAGTTTTTCTATCTTGTACGACTGCAGTATTTCTTCGGCCTTGCTCAGGTCGGGTATTTCCTGGGTGGTAATAAGGTTTTCGGAAGTCATAATATCCGAAACCGGACGGGTGATATTTTTTTCGAAACGCAGGTCGCGGTTGGTAATAATGCCCACCAGCTTATTATCTCCGTCTACTACGGGTATACCCCCTATCTTGTATTCGGCCATCATTTCCAGCGCATTACCTACGGTAGCATGTACAGGCAGCGTAACAGGATCGAGAATCATACCACTCTCGGCACGTTTTACCTTGCGTACCATCTGCGCCTGCTGGTCGATCTGCATATTCTTGTGCAGCACACCAATACCACCCTCACGCGCCATGGCAATGGCCATTTCGGCCTCGGTTACGGTATCCATAGCTGCCGAAACAATAGGCATATTAAGCCGGATACTGCGCGTGAACTGAGAACTGATATCTGCCTCATGCGGTAAAATTTCGGAATGGGCAGGCACTACCAGAACATCATCGAAGGTTAAACCTTCCGGTAAGAATTTATTGGGATCTATCGACATACGTTGTTATAGAAAAATTGGGCAAAGATAAAAAAGATAGTGAAACCGGGCGGCTTTTAGCACAAGGTTAACAACTCTGTTTTTACCGTTTGCTGTAAAACAATAATATGCTCGATATCTGCACCTTATCAGGCAAGAATACCTTTCTCTGGCACACTGTGCAGGGGTATTTCCTGCAGGCCGTTGCTGCTTAGGATGTGGTTGGCAGCCATACGGGCGCTGGTACAGGCGGCCTCCATAAGCATAAGCGGAGCGCGCATACGCACCCAGTCGCCGGCACAGTATAGTCCGGGGGTTTGCGTAAGCACCTGCGGCCGTTTAAAGTATTCGCCGGTATGGAAGGCTGGAAAATCGTCGCGGTGCTGGTAGTATTCGTGCAGGATACGCATTCCCTTAAGCTCGGGGAAATAAATATACAGTTCGTTCAGCAATGCCTCGCGTATTTCGTCGTCGTTGCGCAAATCGTCGGGCAATGAATAGGAATGCAGCTCAAAAATACCGCCGCCGTTCGTCTGACTCCAGCTGGCGCTTTCTTTTTCGAGCAGGTGAAAAAAGGTTATACTGTCGAGAGCCCTCCGTTTATCGGTCATTACAAAAAAGGGTGTTTCGCGCTGCTCGAAGCGATCAGTCCACACGCGGTATACTGCATAGCGATCGGTAGAACGCAGGCCGGAGAGCTGTTCAAAATCGGCCGCTGCAATGCCTTTAGCGTTTTTCATAAGCTCGCGGGTACCTTTTACGTCGGTAGCCAGTATACAATAGTCGAAATCCTGTCCGTTCACACAAAAACCTTCTTCTGTTTTTTCGAGCGAGTTTACGGGTGTCTGCCGGTGTATCTCTACACCCAGTTCGCGCAGCCTTACTTCGAAGGGGGCCAGGAAAGTATATTCAAAATCGTCGTCGAGACTTTTATAGATCAGTCCGCCTTCGTTACTGAGAAAATAAAAGTGGAAACTCTTCATCAGTTCGGCCATGCTCATTTTATGCGGCTCGGCAAAAAAGGCCCTGGCAAAGGAGTTAAAAACCACCCGCATCCGGTGTGGCATAAGTGTACGGCGGGCAAAACTGCGGAAGCTCTCCTTATCGTAACGCCTGAAGCTGGTATCGGGGTCGTAGCGCAGCAGCTGCAGCAGGGGCATGCTGAAGGGGCTTATAAGGGTAAGTATGTTAAATACGCCGCGTTTACGCAAATCCAGGATATTAAATACCGGTGTGGGATCGATGCCCTTAAAGCGCTGACTTCTTTTTTCGTCGAACAGCACCACATAATCATCAATTTCGCGCAGGCGGCTGCTCAGCCCCAGCTCATCCATCAGCGCCAGCAGGTTATAATACTGGTTAAAAAATGCATGAAATCCATGTGTGGTACGCAGGGTATGTCCATTACTTTCGAAAGTCCAGCTGCCTACCTTACCCCCCAGGTACGAGGCTTTTTCGAACAGGCTTACCTTAAAACCGCGTTCGGCCAGCGATAGTGCAGCTACCATGCCTGCTATTCCGCCACCGGCCACTGCTACACTTTTAGGTTCGGTAAGCTGCAGAGGCAAAGACAGATCAGGCGTATTAAGCGCTACTTTATAGTTTTTTAGTTTCGTTCGTATTTTCTTCTTTAACAGAGCTTTCATCGGCTTGGGTGTTAGCATTCCATATGCGTGTAAATTCGAAGGTGACCTCGTCGGAGGGGGTTACCAGCAGATCGGTGCTGCCTGTGCGTTGTTTTACCTGTTTACTGTTTTCCAGGAACACCAGATCCTCTTCCACAATGCGCAGCGATTTACGTAACATAAACCAGCGGGCAAAGGGTGGCAATGTGGGAAAGATATTATTCCACAGAGTAACCTGGCACATGGAAATACGGTTTTCGTCCACAGGGTAAAAAAACTCGTAGATTACCATACGGCGTTTCGGGAATGCGATATCGAGTTTGGATGTATGCGGGAACCAGAAGCCAAAATGCGTGGTAATCTGCGGCTGAAAGCCAAAATAAAGTTTCTCGAAAAAGCTGCCGGCATTCTGGCGCAGATAAGTACCCGTTAGCCAGTCGCTGCCTTTGCGGATATTAAAATCTACCTGCCCGGCATACAGGTTTCCCATAAAGGTGCCTATGCTGTTGCGATGCACATGGTTTATGTGATAGGCATCGATAAGACTTTCGGCTACCAGCTTCAGATCGGCTTCGAAAACGTGATAATTGTATACGCGGGGCCAGCTTTCCATTTCGGGCAGCGGGGGCAGCGGAGTACTTTCGGCCAGCTCTTCGTCGCCAAACCATACCCAGGTAATATTGTACTGTTGCCGGGTTTTGAATGCAGCAATACGGCATACAGAAGGTATGGCTTTGCCTTCGGGCAGGGAGGGTATATCTACACATTTGCCCTCTGTATCGTAGGCCCAGCCATGATAGGCACAGCGTATATGATCGCCGTCGATATAACCCAGGCTCAGGTTTACATTGCGGTGGCAGCAACGATCCTCCGTAACGCCTATATGTCCCGAAGCATTACGGAAAATAAGCAGCTCGCGGCCCAGCATTTTGCGGGCTACGGGATTCTGCCTGTCGAGCTCTTCGTTCAGACATGCGGGATACCATCTGTTTTCGATAAATGTCATAATACAGCTCTAATAACACGAAGGTAGCGATATTTGTTCAGCCTGCTAAAAACGGATACAGGGGTATATACAAAATACCATAGGCCTTTTTAGTAAAATTATTACACATAATTATATTTTAAAATACTTAAAAACAAGCATTTGAATACAAAACGTCGATACAAAATGTTACACACCGGCTCAAAATCTCACCTTTTTATAGTTTGATATTAACCTGACCTTTGCGGCTAAATACAAGTTACTATGAAACGATTTTTACTGATTCTCTCTGTTGTGTCTGTATCGGCACTGAGTGCCGCAGCACAGACCCAGGATGCCCCTTTTCGGCCGGGAGCACAACCCCGCAGCGAAAACTATCCCGACAAAGCCCTCAGCTACGGCGAACATTGCGGATATGCATTAGATGCCACTACTACTGCCAACAATGGTAACGACGGTGTAATGTTTCGTGTAAAAGCGAAAAACAACCTGATAATCTCAGGTTTTTCGGCACGGCTGGCCGGTGGTTCCGGGTACATACGTATTTACCGTAAAAACGGGAACTACAGCGGTTCAGAAACTTTCCCTTCTGCCTGGACACTGATAGACAGCGCCTTTGTAACACCTGTAAACGGCCAGGATGTATTTATACCCGTACAGGTTGGCAATTTTCTTTCGGCTGGTGCCGAAATGTCGTATTACATTGTAGGTACAAGCACCGTAGACGTAGACTACCTGAACGGAACCACCGAAGGTGCCATATACTCCCAGAACGAAGACCTGATCTTTTTCGAGGGAATAGGCCTCAATAACATTTTCGGTACGGTATTTACCCCGCGCAATTTTACAGGTAAAATTCATTACTGTAAACAGTCGGAGATACTTTGCGACAGCAGCTCTACCAGTTTTGGCGATCTGAACAGCAATTTTGGTATCTTCTTCGATGTAACGGCCAAGTCGCGTCACATAAAAATAGACAACATTTTTGCAGACCTGGATCTGCCCGGCGGTGCCATGCTTAAGGTATACACCCGCGACGGCAGTTTTGTTGGCAACGAATCTACTCCCGCTGCCTGGTCGCTGGTAGATTCAAACTTTATCAGCTTCCCGCTGCCCAATGCTCCCGAAGCCGTTGCCGACAGTATGTCGCTTATTGTTAATGCAAACAGTACCCGTGCCTTCCTGATCGTATTTAACAATACAAGCTCAGGTTTTGTAAGCTATAACAACGGAACCGCCATCGGCAATGTGATGTTCGAAGATTCGCTGCTGCAGATAAAAACCGGAGCCGGAGCCGATGCTCCCTTTACATCCAACGGAATGCCACGTAACTTCCAGGGTACCATTTCGTATTGCCTTATGGAATATGCTTCGCTCGACGAAGATAACGCTGCCCTGCCCTTTTCGGTATGGCCCAACCCGGCTGCCGATGTGCTGAACCTGAACAGCAACGGACTGCCCGTAAAAGAAGTACAGATTATGGATATTACCGGCAAAACTGTATTATATATACGTAATTTCAACGGCACTGCGGTTCCGCTGCATTCGCTTACACGCGGCACCTACATATTGCGGGCCCTTACCGATCAGAAAATATTCACAGAGCGATTCATAAAGATGTAGGGTATTTATTACCCGCCCTCTATGTGCACCATCCATTATTATCAATAACAGTAAAAAACCGTCTTCTTCCGGAGGCGGTTTTTTTTATCTGATAGTCAATTACCTGCTAAAAGAAGTACAAATCGGAGCTGCAATAAATAACCATAGCATATCTTAGGCATTCGTTCAGTATCTGAGCAATGCTGCCAAAGCACACAAAAAGCTACAAATGAAAGGTTTAAAAAAGGAACAGACAGCACACTCCGGCATAGCAAAATAAAAAACGTCCGCAGGCCAAAATCCTTAATACAGTCCGTTTACTTTTTGGTAGTAAATACGGTTACAGTTCCGTGGTATTCGTCCAGGGCAATTTCCAGTATCCAGTAATACACCCCTTCGGCCACTATTTCGCCTTTGTTCATTCCACGGCCGTTCCAGCAGTCGGCCCCGGCCTTTTCGGAATCGAAATAAAGCTGCCCCCAGCGGTTATATACAAACAGGCGATAGCACGAAGGATCGAGGTTTCCCGGACCAAAGCATTCGTTTATACCATCGCCATTCGGCGTAAACACATTCGGCACCAGTTTGTCGTTATAATAATCGCCAAAAGCTGTAATGGCCTGGGTAACGCTTACACTATCCTTACATATACCATCAGAAACCACCAGCGAAATATAAGCAGTATCTTTAAAAGGCAGTACAAAGCTCGGGTGCTGTCCGTCGTAAATACCTCCGGGTTGTACATTCCAGTAATATTCATATGCCGGGTTACCAACAAAATCGGGCGTAACAATAAGTCCGTAACACGAAGGGCCGCTGGTAAAACCAAAGGGCGGAATGCCAAAATCTTTAAGGCTTACCCGCACCGTATCGTAAGCAGCACATTGCGAACCATTAGAGGGGCTTACACTAAGTACGTAAGTGGTATTCTGCAGCGGAAAGGCAAGCGGGTTGGCAATACTGTCGCTGCTGAGGGTTGACGAAGGCGACCAGCTGTAACTGAAACCACTTTGCGGCGCTGCGCCAATCTGCACGGTATCGCCTTTACATATAACGGTATCTTCGCCTGCGAAGGCTGCAATTTCGAATATATTTACCTGTTTACGTATCGTATCGAGGCATATGCCGTTCGAAATAATACAGTAAAACTCAGTGCTTACATCTGCCCATATAAACGGATCGGGAACTGTATCGTTGCTTACCTGGCCGGCAGGGAACCACAGGTAGCTTGCACCCGCAAAAGCAGGTATTTCGTGTATCTGCAGGGTATCTCCCGAACAGATGGTGGTATCGTTCATGGTAAAGGAGTCGGGCGTAAGCACGGCTATATTGCGGCGGGCTGTATCGCTGCAGGTAAGATAGGTATATACCAGGTCGAAAGCCGCGGGACCCGTTGCCGTATAGGTAGGATTAGCTATACCGGGATTACTGATACCTGCAGACGGAATCCACTGGTAACTGTAGGCTGCAGGCAGGTTGTTGCTGCCTACGGAAACCAGGTCGCCCTCGCATACCAGGGTATCGCCGAACTGTATGGGCTGCAGGGGTTCTACGCTTATAGTCTGTGCTATGGTATCGGCACAGGCCGCGTTGGAAATAATAAGCTGATAGGTTTGTGTACCCTGGGCCGGATTAAAGATAGGATTGCTTACCGTAGGATCGGAAAGCCCCGAAGCAGGCAGCCACTGGTATGTTACCCCGCTTACCCCGGACGGAGGCATGCCAATCTCGAAAGATGCCGTTTCGCAGGTAGCCAGCGAAGGCAGATCCTGTGCATTATTACCCAGCACCACTACCTGTTTGGTAACACTGTCAACCGCATTGCAGGTGGTACCGGTATTATTATAGGCATACAGGGTAATTTCGTATACTCCCGATCCGTTAAAACTGAACGCGGGGTTTGCGGCTGTTGAGCTTTGTCCGTCGGATACCTGCCACTGGTAAGAAGTAGCACCCTCGCTCAGGTTTACAAAGTTCATGGTTACAGGCGCACATCCGGAGGGTGGAATATCGAAATCGGCCACCGTCATCGGAAAATCGAACTTAAACTTAAATACCCCGTTGTTGCAGTTGGTACTGTTATTGGTAGGGCTCCAGGCATTGGAGGGTGCTATGGGAAAATCGCTGTGCGCTCCGCAACCTGCACATACACTCTGGTATATTTCGCCTTTACGGTTAAAGCGGCTGGTGCCCCCGTCTACGTGTTCGGCAGAAACGGGTCCGCCAAAGAACGTGGAATACGTAAGTGAAGAAGCATTATCTTCCATTACCATCAGGTAAAAATCGCTGCCGGTAGTACTGCTCTGGTAAGCACCCGGCGTAATATCGAGGCCGCTTACGGTACTGCCCGGTATAAAACCTCCGTTAACCGTACCACCCCAGCCCGAAATGTAAATTTTATTACAAACATCTACCAGGAAGGCCGAGGGCGAAATATCGGGGTGCCCGTTACCATTTCCGAAGGCTGTACTCCACTCTACGGTATCGAGCCCCGGTTTAAACTTGGTTATAAACTGGTTACCGGCAGGATTGCCATATATGGCATTATTGAAATAATATCCGGCACTGTGGTCGGTTTGCCCCAGTACAAAAATATGATCGTTTTTATCGGCTTCCACAAAGTATACCTGGTCGTACTGCGAAGTACCATACAACGAAGCTTTTATAAGTGTGTTACCTGTTGGGCTTATGCGGGCTATAAAGCCGTCTACCCCGCCGCCGGGTGTATTAAAGGTGCTGCCATTGGCAGGGAAATTGGCCGAATTGGTACCTCCCGCAATTACAATACTATTGTTGCTGAGGGCCAGTGAATAAATGGCATCTGCCTGTGAGCCGCCTATATACGAGGCCCAGAGCAGGCTGGTAAGCCCGTTGTCCATCTTTACCACAATACCATCCTGCGTACCGCCACCGTATACCGGCTGAAATCCGCCGGAAGTACCCGGAAAACTGGATGAAGATGTGGTGGTTGCCAGGTAAATATAATTCGAATTATCAATATCAATTTCGCCCCGGGCATCGTCGGCATAGTTGTGTTTGAGTCCGCCGGCCAGGTTAAGACCGTCGTTACCCGTACCGCCCAGGTAGGTAGAGGCCAGCAATCCTGTTCCGTTCTGGTTAAAGCGGGTAACAAAAATATCGCAGCCCGATGGGTATATAAAACCCATACCCGTACCGCTTACGCTGGTGCCGCCGTTAAAGGTCTTATCGAAAGCATTGGACGAGGTAGGAAAATTATTGGAGCCGGTAGTTCCAAAAACAAACAGCTCATCGAAATTATTTACAACCAGGCTGTGCGGAATCTCAGAGCCGTTACCACCCAGATAGGTGGAAAAAATAAGTGAAGTACCATTGGTATTATACTTGGTAATGGCTACGTCGATATTTCCACCACCATAGTTTACCTGGTATGCTCCGGTAGTAACCGGATAGCCCAGTGCAAACACATTACCGCCCGAATACAGGTATCCTTTGCTGTCGTAAGTGGCTGTAAAGCCAAAATTATCGGCTGTGGAACCCGAATAGGTACTGAATATAAGTACAGGGTCGATAACCAGCGGCAGGTTTTTATCGTAACTGCCGCTAAGCTCAAAGCGCAGCACATTACCACTGAGCATAAAACGTCCGCTTACCTGTACAGTATCCGGGCCGCGCAGCTGGTATATGAACGGACGCATTTCCTTAAGCAGGTTTACCGAAGTTTTTACATTCAGGTTCCCCAGTTCATCTATATACAGCTGTTCGGCACCCTCGTACTGCAGGGCTATGGCAGCGGGATCAGCCCCCGGAGCCACCACAAACTCATACTTCAGAAAACCACTCTCCTGCTTGTATACAATATCGATTCCCGGATATACATTTTTACCACGAACATTCTCATAGGCAAACACATCCGATGCCCAGCGCGAGGGATCGCTTCCGATAAAATAATTAAAATATTCTGCAGAGGCATGTTCGCGGGTATACCGGGCCTGTGCATCGGCCCCGAGCATACGAACACGAAGGGCATGTGCCTGTATAACGGGACTCTGTGCCGTAAGGTTGTGCAGGGCAACAAGCTGCGAATGATCGAAAAAACCATAGGTAATTCCCTGTGGTTCTATCCACATATCTCCGCCCGGAAGAGAAGCCCTGTACAATACAGAAGGCAGCCACTGCCCCTTGTTCTCTACAAAAGGGTGCGTTCCGGAATCGTTATGTGCATAAGCGACCGGCAGAGAGAGGGAAAAAAACAAGAGTAAGCGGAGCAGTCTCCTCATATAGTTGATTTGTTAATCAAAGTTAATTATTTATACGAAAGAGTATAACATAATGTTTATGTTTTTCATAACATTTTGATTTCTCAAATAGTTATACCTTTGCTCTCAGCAATGAAACGCAGGTTTGCTTTTATGGGTCTTATACTGTTCCTGGTGGCATTTTCGCCGCTGGGTGAGGTATTACAGATACCCCTGCTTTTCGTTCATTTCTCCGAACATAAACAGCAGGATCCCTCTATAAGTTTTGGTCATTTTCTGGAGATGCATTACCAGGCAAATGGCGATGCCGATGGCGACTATCAGAAAGACCTGCAGCTGCCTTTTAAAAGCCTGGAGCATTCCGCACTGCTGAAGCTTGTTTTTTTACCTGTACCGGTTATACATACTCCCGCCGGTAACGTGCCTGTATTACACAAAAAGCAGGCCCGCTATAGCGAACCCTTCAGTGTAGGTAATCCCGGTTCCGTATTTCATCCTCCCAGAGCATAATACCTATTTCCCGAACAGGTAATTCAGGGTGTCTGTAAAGGTGCCCTATTGTGGTATTTTATGTTTATAAATTCATGATACAAAAAATTGCTGCCTTTTCGGTGCACAATAAACTTATTGTGGCCTTAGGCACCTTAGCCCTGCTTGTGTGGGGCATATTTGAACTGCAGCGTTTGCCGGTAGATGCAGTTCCCGACATTACCGACGACCAGGTACAGATACTCACCGTTTCGCCCTCGCTGGGTGCAACCGATGTGGAGCGGCTTATTACCTTTCCGGTAGAGCTGGCCTGCAGCAATGCCCCACGGGTAAAGCAGGTACGCAGCTTTTCGCGTTTTGGCCTTTCGGTAGTAACGGTGGTATTTGAAGAAGGCACCGATATTTACTGGGCCAGGCAACAGCTGTCCGAACGTCTGGCACAATTACAGGGAACCATTCCGCCCTCGCTGGGTATCCCGCGCCTTGGCCCCGTATCTTCGGGTTTAGGCGAAATTTACCAGTATGTGGTCCGCTGCCGCGATGGCTACGAAGGCCGTTATTCTCCGGCACAGCTGCGCTCTATACAAGACTGGGTAATACGCCGGCAGCTGCTTTCCGTAAAAGGTATTGCCGATGTCAGCTCATTTGGCGGACTGCTGAAAGAATACGAGGTACAACTGCAGCCTGCACAGCTTAAAGCCTACGGCGTAACGCCCCGCGAAATTGCCGATGTGCTCAGTGCCAATAACGAAAACGCCGGAGGGTCTTATATTGAAGAAGGTCCGGCCCTTTCCTACATACGCAGCGAAGGGCTTATGCAAAACCGCAGCGATATCGAAAATACCGTGCTTAAACATACCCATAACGGTTTGCCGATACGCATAAAAGATGTGGCCCGCGTGGGTGAAGGACATGCCATACCCTACGGAGCTCTGTGCTACAACGGCAACTGTAATGTTTCCGGAGCTGTGGTTATGATGCTGCGCGGCGAAAACTCATCTGCCGTTATTGCCCGCGTAAAAAACAAAGTAGAAGAAATACAGCAGATGCTTCCCGAAGGTGTGGTGATAGAACCCTTTCTCGATCGCACCAAAATGGTAAACAATGCCATCAGCACCGTTAAAACCAACCTGGCCGAAGGTGCCATAATTGTACTGCTGGTGCTGTTCCTGTTCCTGGGCGACCTGCGGGCTGCCTTTATTGTAGCCTCCGTAATTCCGCTGGCCATGCTTTTTGCCATAGGACTTATGAATGCCTTTGGTGTAAGCGGAAACCTGATGAGCCTGGGTGCCCTCGATTTCGGACTTCTGATAGACGGAGCCGTAATTATTGTGGAAGCCATACTCTTCTACTATATGCAGCACCGGAACGAGCAAACCGATAAAGATGCCCTTACGGCCGATATAGCAGGAAAAATGCTTAAAGCAGCCATATTCGGCCAGCTTATTATACTGGTGGTATACCTGCCTATATTTTCGCTGCAGGGCGTAGAGGGTAAAATGTTTAAACCCATGGCCCAAACGGTTTCTTTTGCCCTTGTAGGAGCCTTTCTGCTATCCCTTACCTATGTACCCATGATGAGCGCCTGGCTGCTGAAGATGCCCGCTCCCGGCCGTAAAAACTTTGCCGACCGCTGGGAACATTTTCTGCAGAAGCAATACCGCCGGATACTTACCCGGGCCATTGCACACAAAAAAACAGTACTTGGTGCTGCGCTGCTATTATTCATTCCCGCTGCCGTTTCGGTATATTTTATAGGCGGCGAATTTATACCCCAGCTCGAAGAAGGCGACTTTGCCGTAGAAACACGTCTGCTGCCCGGCAGCAACCTGCATACCACACAACAGCATACGGCACAGGCCTCGCAGCTGCTACTGAAGTTCCCCGAGGTTGAAAAAGTGGTTACCAAAATCGGCAGCAGCGAAATACCTACCGATCCCCTGCCTTTGGAAATTGCCGATATGATTGTAGTGCTGAAAGATAAAAAAGAATGGACCACAGCACACAGCTTTGCCGAACTGGCCGATACCATGAACCGGGCTCTTTCGGCATACCCCGGCGCTACATTCAGTTTCCAGTTTCCGGTACAGATGCGTTTTAACGAACTGCTTACCGGCGCCAAACAGGATGTGGTATGCAAAATTTTCGGCGAAAACCTGGACAGCCTGGTAAGCTATGCGGCACAACTGCGCAGCCTGATCGAAAGTACCGAAGGTGCCAGCGATATTTATGTAGAATCGGTAAGCGGCATGCCCCAGACAGTAATACGGTACAACTATGCGGCCCTGGCGGCCTACGGCGTGCAGGTATCCGACATAAACCGCACCGTTGAGGCCGCCTTTGCAGGAAGTAAGGCCGGCCAGATATACGAAGGCGAAAAAAGCTACGATATTGTGCTGCGTCTGCCCCCCGAAACCCGAAACTCGCTCCGCAACCTGAAACAGCTGCCCGTACAGACCGCTGCCGGTGTACAGGTACCCCTGGAGGCCCTGGCCGATATACGCGAAATAAGCGGCTACAACCAGGTACAGCGCGAAAACACCCAGCGCCGCATCATTATAGGGTTTAATGTGAAAGGCCGCGACGTGCAAAGTGTGGTTAAAGAAATACAGCAGAAGGCTGCCAGCCTTAAATTATCCCCGGGTTATTACATACATTACGGAGGTTCGTTCGAAAACCTGCAGGAAGCCTCGGCAAGGCTTAGCATAGCGCTGCCCATAGCTCTGGGTCTCATTTTTGTACTGCTGTTCTTTGCCTTTGGCTCGGTTGGACAGAGCATACGTGTGTATTCCGCCATACCACTCAGCTCTATCGGAGGTATAGCCGCATTGTGGCTGCGGGGAATGCCCTTCAGTATATCTGCCGGCATCGGATTTATTGCCCTTTTCGGGGTTGCCGTGCTGAACGGAGTAGTGCTGGTTTCTGAAATTAATAAACTGAAAAAAGAGATGCACACCGATATGACTGCAATTGTAATACAGGCCTGTATAAACCGCCTCAGGCCCGTACTGCTTACCGCTACGGTAGCCTCGCTGGGCTTCCTGCCTATGGCACTTAGCAACGGAGCCGGAGCCGAGGTACAAAGACCACTGGCAACCGTGGTAATAGGCGGCCTTATAAGCTCTACACTGCTTACCCTGCTGGTATTACCCATACTGTTCCTGATTCGCAGCAAACCCCGGCCGGCTGCGCTTGCTTTGATATGTATGCTACTCGCCGGCGGCAGCAGCTTTGCCCAGATTCCTGTTAATTACACACAGGCTTTACAGATTATGCACGACAGCAGTAAAACCTTCGTGGCTCTGAACCTGGAACAGGAAAGCATAGAGCGGCTAAGGGGCAGCGGCTGGAACCTGCCCAAAACGCAGCTTAGCTTTTCTTACGGAAATATAAACAGTGCGGCGGTCGATAATGGTTTTCTGCTGCAGCAAAACCTGGAGTTTCCAACGGTATACGCAGCCCAGAGCAGGCTAATACGCAGCGAACAGCAAATGGCCCGTGCCGATAATGCCCTTAACCGCAAAGAGCGCGAAAAAGAGCTGGCTACACAATTCTGGCGTTTTTTATGGCTCCGCGAAAAAATACTGCGGGCACAGCAGAAAGACAGTTTGCTGCAGATATTCGAAAAAGCGGCCCGCAGCAGGGTGCGAAGCGGCGAAAGTGGTATATGGGAAGAAAAAACCGCTGAAAACGAACGTATGCTGGTATACCAGGAGCTGCTTAACCTGCGTAACGATTCCGACCTTACCCTGCAGCGCTTTAACAGTCTGCTGCAGGCTACTGCTACCTATATACCCTCGGGCAGCAGTGCGCTTATACAGGCCGACAGCATGGCAGGCGGCACAATGCACCCCGTACTGCTTCGGGCTGCAGCGCTGGAACAGTCGGCCCTGTACCGGTGGCGTGTAAAAACGGCACGGATACTGCCCGATATTACGCTTGGCTACAGTAATATGACTATTATCGGGTACCAGAATCCTGCCGGTACCGATATCTACTTCGACGGACGCAAACGTTTCGGCACCTTCCAGGCCGGACTGAGCCTGCCCGTTTTCAGCGGAGCTGCCCTGCGCGAAACCCGTTCTGAACGCTTCCGCTTTCAAAGCTGCCAGGCACTGAACCAGGCCACACAGTACGACTACCAGGCACGTTATAACACGGCCAGGTTACGTGCCGAAAGACTCCGCCAAAGCATACTGAGCTATCAGAGCCAGCTGCTGCCCTCGGCCCGGCAAATGGAGCAGATAGCCCTTAGTCAGTGGCAAAGCGGAGCCATAAGCTACAGCGACTGGTTTCTGATGTACAGGAACTGCCTCAGTATTTACGAATCGTACCTCGACCTGGTATGGCAATACAACACGGCCGCCATCGAGTTCAATTACCTGAAACCATAATATTTACAAACATGTTCAGCTATATATATAATAACCTTCGCCTGCACATACCGGCCCTGGGTATAGTAATGCTCAGTGCCTGTTCGGGCAAACCTGCTCAGCAGATTCCCTCTCCCGCTGCTAACAGTTCTGCTGTTACCCTTAGCAAAACACAGATACAGAATGCCGGCATCCGCAGTGGCCATACCGATACCACACAAATCGAAAGCGAGCTGCTGCTCAATGGCACGGTAGAAGCACCGCCTTCTCATAAAATAAGTATCTCCTTTCCGCTTGGTGCCGTGGTAAAAAACATACGCGTACTGCCCGGCGAAAAAGTACGTAAGGGACAACAGCTGTTCCGGCTGGAATCGGTACAGATTGCCGAAATGCAACGCAGCTACCTTAGCTCCGAAGCTCTTTGCACACAACTGGAAGCCGAGGTACAACGCCAGAACGAAATGATGCAGAACAATGCATCCAGCGAAAAGCAGCGCCAGGAAGCACAAACCCGCCTGCTTTCCGAAAAAGCGGCCCGCGAAGCTCTGCGCCAGCAGCTGGCACTGCTGGGGATAAGCACCGGCGGGCTAAATGCATCGGGCATCCGCTCCTATGTGGATGTAAGCGCACCTGTTACAGGCTATATTACACAGGTTTGGGCCAATGAGGGTATGTACATCGATGCCGGTAAAGAGATACTGGTAATGATAAACCCCGACGACATACACATAAGCCTGCAGGCTTTCGAAAACCATATCCCCTTTCTGCAGGAGAAACAGCAGGTACAGTTTTTCAGTAATAACGATCCCTCTGCCACCTTTAGCGGAACCATTATAGGGATAAGCCGTGAAATAGGCAGCGACCGCAGCTTTGCCGTACATTGCCATATAAACGATACCCGAATGCTGCTTATACCCGGTATGTACATGAATGCAAAAGTTACCACGGCAAGCGCCCTGGTAAATGCCCTGCCTAACGCAGCGCTGGTAAAAAGCGGCGACGATTACCTGGCCTTCAGCGACGAGGGCAATGGCACTTATACCGAACATAAAATTAAAACAGGTATCAGTGGCGAAGCCTATACACAGGTGATACTGCCCCCTGGCCTGGAAAATAAAAAATGGGTAAAAAATAATGCTTATACCCTTTGGCTGAGCCTGCACAACAAGGCCGGCGAAGATTAAGCAGGATATACATTCAGCATGCCAAACCGGTATTTACATGTCACCATATGTAAGTACCGGTTTGTATATTTTAACACCAGAGCACACCCTTTACTCAAACAAATACAAATAACTATATTCCAAATAATTAACCGGATAAAAATTTTATTTTAGACCGATTAACAAGCTGTTATTTCCCGCTTGATTAAAGATTTATTAACATTGTATATAATTATACCAAATCAATAAACCAAACAATCAATCTAAAGGCATGAAAAAGAATTCAATCTTTTCTTTAGGCATATTCGTATGTCTTTTCATCCTGCCTTCGCTCATCCGGGCTCAGATCTCGGGCTTTTACAAGCAGAGCTTCGAAGGTACTCAATTTCCTCCAGCCGGCTGGCAATCCGTTAACGTACTTGGCGCCAACACCTGGGTGCGCAGCGATTTCGACTTTTACGACGGTGGTTACAGTGCCTACATGCAATACCAGCTTGCAGGCGGACAGGACTGGCTTATTACACCCAAATTTTCGGTAGCAGCCGGCGACTCTGTTATTTTTTACATGACCACCGACTACTCCGGGTTCACTCCCGATTCGCTGATTATACGTGTATCGACCACCGACGCAGCCACGGCATCCTTTACACAAACCATACTTCAGCTTGAAGAAGGCGTAAATTATCCTTCGTCCGGCGTATGGCAGCGCTACGCAGCCTCACTCGGAGCTTTTGCCGGACAGGACATTTATGTTGCCTTCAGTCATTATAATATCGACGGCGACGGGGTTTTTATAGACCGTGTGATACTCGGAACGCAGCCCAATGTGGATGCACAGGCCAGTTCGTACGATAGTCCGCTTAGCATAGTAGCCAATGTACCCTTTGTTCCGCAGGGGACTGTTGCCAATAACGGGCTCAGTACACAGTCGTTCAATGCCACGCTGGAAATACAGGGCGGGTATATGTCTATCGTAGGCGCCTCCAATATAGCTGCCGGTGCTTCTTCACAGCTTAGCTTTACCAGCTGGACCCCAAGCGTTGCCGGTAATTACCAGGCTAAACTGTATACTACGCTTACCGGCGACGAAGTTGCCAGTAACGATACACTGTTCTTTACCATTTCGGTAATGGGCGACTTCGAAAATTACGGCTGGGTAAGCGGGCCCACTATGCCGCGCGGCTCCTGGGCAGCGGCCTCTGCTTTCCTCAAAGGCTGCAACAGCCCAACCGATTCGGGTTATGTATACCTGGTAAGCGGTAACGACCAAAACTTCAATACGGTTGCCACTTCCTATAAACTGAATGTAAGCAGCGGCGTATGGAGTCCCATTGCCAACCTGCCGGTAGCCAAGCAACAGATAGGTGCAGCTGCCGTAAAAGGTAAAGTATATGTACCCAGCGGATATGCTGCGGCCTTTGTTCCGGTAACCTCTGGCCATGTATACGACCCGGCAACCAACACATGGAGCCCTATTGCCAATATACCACAGGCCGTAGGCGATTATGCCATAGGCGCTTATGCCGACAGCCTTATTTACGTAATAGGCGGTTACAACGGTACCAGCGACGTTAACGCAGTGCAGATATACAATGTAAATACCAATACCTGGAGCACAGGTACCGCTTTTGCAGGTACTGCCGTAGGCGGTGGACGTATGGGCATTACAGGCAACAAAATTGTACTGGTTGGAGGTTACAACCAAACCACCGAAACCAGCGACCAGGCCTGGTTAGGTACCATTAATACCAGCAATCCCGCGCAAATTACATGGACAGCCCTGCCCGCTTACCCGGGTGGCCCTTCTGGACGACTGGCAGGAGGTGCAACACCGCTTAACGACGGACGTGTATACTTTACCGGCGGCGACCCCGACGGACAAGGTCTTTCTGTTCTCGATAAAATATTTGCCTACAACGTAAATACCAGCATGTGGGAAGGTGGTCCGGATAAACCTACCGGCGTAAGTAATGTATACAACTTTGTAGCCTATACTGCAAACGACAGCGTATATATGGCCTGCCTGGGCGGTTACGACGGACAGGATGCCATCGATGCCATGGAATCTGTTAACGTAGGCGCTATGCCTCAGCTTTCGCTTAGCGCTACCAATACAGCAGTATGTGCAGGTACTTCGGTTACACTTACAGCCAGCGGAGTACTCGACTATACCTGGACACCAGCTGCTGAATTCAACGATCCGACACAGGCCGTACAAACCTTTATACCCGCTGCCGACTTTATGGCTGTGGTAAGCGGCGGCCGCTACTGGGGCTGTCCCCAAACCGACTCGATAGAAGTGGTTGTATACCCTCAGCCGGTGGTAAACATCGGAACGTTTGGCAGCCCCTGCGTATACAACAGTCCCTTCCCGCTTATCGGTGCTACTCCCGCCGGAGGAACCTACAGCGGTACCGGTGTTACAGCGGGTATTTTCAGCCCCGGAACAGCCGGCCTGGGAACACATACCATTTCCTATGTATACACTACTCCCGAAGGATGCTCCGATACGGCCAGCACCAATATTGTGGTAAATGCCTGCTTAGGTGTTGACGAAGAAAACAATACCGTTTTCAGTATCTTCCCGAATCCTTTCCGCGATGCCTTTACCATGCAGATAAACGATGCAGGAATAAGCAAAACGGAAGTATACAATGCCGTAGGTCAGCTGGTATACAGCTCGGCAAACCCGGCACCTGTGCAAACAATAGACCTTAACGGATATAAGAGCGGCGTATACTTTGTACGTGTGTACAGCGCCGACGGAACGATTACCCGTAAAATCATCAAACAATAGTCTTTCCGGACAAGACAGACTTAAGTGCAGAATGCGGCCTCTCCGGGGCCGCATTTTTGTTTTACGGATATGCTGCAAACTAAAAAAGCACGACCCTAAGGCCGCGCTTCTCATATATTGTACTGCGATGTATGACCGGCATACAAGGCACTGCTGTTTTGTTTACATATTCCTGCGGTACTGTCCGCCCACTTCGAAAAGGGCATTGGTAATCTGCCCCAGGGTACACCATTTGGTCGACTCCATAAGCACAGCAAACAGGTTACCGTTACGCACGGCAGCTTCCTTAAGCGCATTTATCTGCTCTGCTATTTCCGTTTTGTTACGTTCCTGCTGCCTGCGGGCCGTCTGTATCTGAAATTCCTTTTCCTCTTCGGTACTGCGTATCACTTCGGCAGGTATTACCGTGGGCGAACCTTCTTTACTCAGGAAGGTATTTACACCAATAATCGGGTATTCGCCCGTATGCTTCAGGGTTTCGTAATACAGACTCTCTTCCTGTATTTTACCGCGCTGATACATGGTTTCCATAGCTCCCAGTACACCTCCGCGCTCTGTTATACGGTCAAACTCGGCATAAACGGCCTCCTCTACCAGGTCGGTAAGTTCTTCAATAATAAAGCTGCCCTGTATGGGATTTTCGTTCTTTGCCAGTCCCAGCTCTTTATTAATAATAAGCTGAATGGCCATGGCCCGGCGCACACTTTCCTCGGTAGGCGTGGTAATAGCTTCGTCGTATGCATTGGTATGCAAACTGTTACAGTTATCATAAATGGCATACAAGGCCTGCAGGGTGGTACGTATATCGTTAAAAGATATCTCCTGTGCATGTAAACTGCGACCGCTGGTCTGAATATGGTATTTAAGCATCTGGCTGCGTTCGTTACCGCCATACTTAAATTTCATGGCCTTAGACCATATACGGCGGGCTACGCGCCCTATTACCGAATATTCAGGGTCTACACCGTTGCTGAAAAAGAACGACAGATTGGGTGCAAAGCTGTCGATATGCATACCCCGGCTCAGGTAATATTCTACATACGTAAAGCCGTTGGCCAGTGTAAAGGCCAGCTGTGTAACAGGGTTTGCCCCGGCTTCGGCTATGTGATACCCGCTTATACTTACACTGTAAAAGTTACGTACGTTATTGTTTACAAAGTACTCCTGTACGTCGCCCATCAGGCGCAGCGAAAATTCGGTAGAGAATATACAGGTGTTCTGTGCCTGATCTTCCTTTAATATATCGGCCTGTACAGTGCCCCTAACCTGGCTGAGGGTATAGATTTTTATTTTCTCATATACATCTGCCGGCAGCACCTGGTCGCCCGTTATACCCAGCAGCATAGTACCCAACCCGTTATTCCCGTTGGGCAGCTTGCCGTTATACGATGGCCGCTCGGCATTACGGGCCTTATAAATAGCATCTATTTTACGGTTCACTTCCTCTTCCAGTCCGTTTTCGCGGATGTATTTCTCGCATTGCTGATCGATGGCGGCATTCATAAAAAAGCCCGTCATAATACTGGCCGGACCATTTATGGTCATCGATACCGAGGTGGCTGCATCGGCCAGATCAAAACCGCTGTACAGCTTCTTGGCATCGTCCAGGCAGCAGATACTTACCCCGCTGTTACCGATCTTTCCGTAAATATCCGGACGGTAATCGGGATCGTTCCCGTAAAGCGTTACGCTGTCAAAAGCCGTACTCAGGCGTTTGGCCGGCATGCCTTCGCTTACGTAATGGAAACGTTTGTTGGTACGCTCTGGCCCGCCTTCCCCGGCAAACATGCGCGTTGGATCTTCGTTGGTACGTTTAAACGGATACACACCCGCAGCATATGGAAATTCGCCCGGTACATTCTCGGTAAGGTTCCATTTGAGTATATCGCCCCAGTCTTTATACGAAGGCAGCGATACCTTAGGAATTCTGGTACCGGAAAGAGACTCTGTTTTTGTAGGTACACGTATTTCTTTACCCCGCACGGTATACACATACTCATCACCTGTATAGTTCGCCTTTTTGGCATCCCATTCGTCCAGTATCTTTTTGTTACGCGGATCCAGGTTCAGTTCCGTTTCGCGATACAGTTTTTCGAGTTCTGCATACGTAGCCGAATCTTTTTTACCACTGATGGTAAGCGCCTGCATGGTAAGCGAAATACCATACAGCTGGCGGGCCACTTCGGCCTGCTTTTCGGCTGTTTTGTTGTAATTGCGGTTGTTTTCCGTTATCTCGCTCAGGTAGCGTACCCGCTCCGGCGGAATAATGAATATTTTTTCACTTTGACCGGTAGTCCAGTTCAGTGTATGAGAGAAATGCCCGTCGGTAATGGCATTGAGCTTATCTATAAGAGCCAGGAACAGGGCATTGGTACCAGGGTCGTTGAACTGCGAGGCTATGGTACCAAACACGGGCAGAGTTTCTTCGGCTGCTTCCCAAAGGTTATGGTTACGACGGTATTGTTTTTTTACATCACGAAGGGCATCAGCCGCTCCGCGCTTATCGAACTTGTTTATGGCAATTACATCGGCAAAGTCGAGCATGTCGATCTTTTCGAGCTGAGTGGCCGCACCGTATTCGGGTGTCATAACGTACATACACATATTACCAAATTCGGTAATTTCCGTATCGCTTTGCCCTATACCACTGCTTTCGAGAATAATAAGATCGAAACCGGCGCATTTAAGCACACTGAGTGCATCGCCTACATAGCGGCTCAGGGCCAGGTTGGCCTGGCGTGTGGCCAGTGAACGCATGTATACCCTTCCGCCGTTTATTTCGGGGTTTATGGCATTCATACGGATACGGTCGCCCAACAAAGCGCCGCCCGTTTTGCGTTTGGACGGATCTACGGAGATGATACCGATTTTTTTATCGGGGAAATCGAGCAGGAAGCGGCGGATAATTTCGTCGACCATACTGCTTTTTCCGGCACCGCCTGTACCTGTAATACCCAGCACCGGGGTTTTGCTTTGCCCGGCTCTTTCGCGGATAATGTCTAACAACTCCTTATTTTCGTCGGGGAAATTTTCGGCGGCAGATATAAGCCTGGCCACTGCACGGTAATCGCCTTCGAGCAATTTTTCTACGGTTCCGTTTGCATCGAAAGAGCCTTTGGGAAAATCGCTTTTTTCGATCAGGTCGTTTATCATTCCCTGCAATCCCATAGCCCGCCCATCGTCGGGCGAATAAATACGGGTAATACCATAGGCATGGAGTTCTTCTATTTCGGAGGGCAGAATAGTACCACCGCCACCGCCGAATACTTTTATATCGGCACCGGCCTCACGGAGCAGGTCGTGTATGTATTTGAAAAACTCGGTATGTCCGCCCTGGTAGCTGGTAATGGCAATGGCCTGCGCATCTTCCTGTATGGCGGCATTTACGATCTCTGCAGCACTGCGGTTATGACCCAGGTGTACCACTTCGGACCCTGAACTCTGCAGTATGCGGCGCATGATATTGATAGCGGCATCGTGCCCGTCGAAAAGAGAGGCTGCCGTTACGATCTTGATCTTATTTTTTGAAACGTATGGACTTGCGTTCGTCATAAAATACTGTGACTGTTTGGCCACAAATTTAGCTAAATTTCGCAAGTCCGGATTGCCGGACTTATATCGCTAAAGCCCAAACAGATGCGGCCACTGCTGCTCGGCCAGTTCGCGGAAAGCGCCGTCGCCTCCATTGCGCTTGCATATATAATTGGCAGCAAGCTTAACAGGGTGCGAGGCATCGGCAGGGCAAGCCACCATACCGGCCAGTTCCATAGCATCAAGGTCGTTGTTATCGTCTCCGAAAAAGAGTACGTTCTCTGCTTCAATGCCCATATCCTGTATCCACTGCTGCAGGATGAGCGCTTTTTTTTCGCTGCCGGCATAACAATAGGAACACCCAAGCATTGCAGCCCTTTTTTGTACAATGGCCGGGGTTTTTGCATGACTAAGCAATGCCGTGCGTATACCGTTGTTTTCGAGTGTGGTAATGGCCAGGCCGTCGCGGGCACTGAACTTTTTCATCTCTTCACCCCCTGCGGTAAGATAGATACCTGCATCTGTAAGAGAACCATCCACATCCATTACTACCAGTTTTACTTCGTGTATATACATGAGGCTTATTCTTTTTTGAGCGAAACTACGGATATTTTCTGTGCATTCTGCCAGGTACCAACCCAGCCTGAGGTTGTTTCTGTAATTATAAAAACACTGCTTACCTTTAAACCGCTCAGTTCTTTAAGGGTATATGTTTTACCCTCGGCACTGCCCAGCAATTCCATTTTTTTCGAGGAGCCCTGTGCTTCGTAATAATACCAGCCCATAACCAGGTTATCTACCCGCTTCAGCTGCATTTTTATCTTTTGTGTTTTGGCAACGGTACCACCCAGTTTTATTAACTGTACGGCCGATGCTTCAAAAACAGGGGTAACAGCCACACTGTCTTTTAGCCAGTCGGCCAGGTATTCGCTGCGCAGGTAAGGCTTTGCAGCTACCCAGCTTACCGTAAACTCCGGAGCGGGCAATGCCCAGGGCGTAACTTCGTATTTGTTGTAAAAGAAATGAATGCCAGAGTCGGTAAACACATAATTGGAGGCCAGAGGTAAAAGTCCCTGTTCCCAGCCCACACCATGCTCGAAAAGGCTTTCGCCTGCCGGTATTTCCATATCGCGGCGAATCTGCGGCTCGCCTATTTTTACAAATGCTTCGGCATAATTCCCTTTAAAAAAGCAGGTATCTTTAAGCAGCTGCCCGCTTTTTTTATCCATATATTCCATTATTTCGCCATAAGTGCCGTGCGCCCCGCAGCAGTAATCGTCCCAGCTCATGCTCAGGCGGTACATACGGCTGTATTCGTTCAGGTTTACGCGGATATTGCTGGCACACTCTGCACACTCGTTTATAACCCCGGCCACAACAGGGTTTACCGAATAGGTTTTATTCTTTATATCGTCCAGTGTAAAAGCGGGTTTTTCGTCGGAATAACTCTGTACCACACTGCCACTGATAAAACTACGCAGCGAATCGAGCACACGGGTATTGGCGGCCTGTGTTACATAAGGAAACGAAATGGAACCTCCACGGGCATATGTTCGGTTAACCTGCTGCACACTAATGGTTTGTGCCGGCAAAAATGCTGTACAAAAAGCAGATACAAGTATCCAGGCAAAGATGTTTCTCATGGCCGAAATTTTGTCACAAGATTACAAAAAATGCAGGCACGTTTAGCGCATACCTAAAACTTAAGTGAGGCATAAAAACCGCCGGGACCTGCACTTACAAAAGGTTTAATTGTATTAAACCTGCGCGCGGCATGCAGTTTGTGGGCCGTAAGCATACTTATATCGTAAAAAAGCAAAAAGGCACCCTGCAGGAGCAATGCATTTCCGAAACCCTCCCAGCGCTGTGCACTGAGTGTACTGAGCGGGGTATTGGAAAGTGCCCTCAGGCCAAATCCACCGCTTACATATACCAGGTCCAGTGCGGCATTTACCCAGTACACGGTTTCGGTCTGTTTCTGCCGTTTCCAGGTTTGCAGGTACCCCGAAGGCACTCTATGCCGGTACGAAGCAATGATACCCGGCACGGCTATGCCCAGGTTTACGGTGTTCCAGAGCACATTACCCATATGAAAGTAGCGGTTGCTGCCACTACCTCTTGCCCAGCCTGCTCCGCTTACCGCAAAATTGCCCAGCGCCCAGGCCCCGAGCGTATACATACCGGCACGGGTTATTTTTTCTTTTTCCAGATTGAAACTGCGCAGTGCGGCAGTATCGCGCTCAAGCTGTGCGTAAGACGATATTATACATACAGCAGAAAACAGAAGAAATAATATTTTTCTCATAAGCCGGTATCGTTTTTGTATACAAACGTACAAAGCAGGCAAAAGGTTTTAAGCCCCTGTATGCCCAGCTTCTGTGTGGCCAGCCTGTAAAAAAGTCTGCTGCCTTTTAAAAGTACATACCCGCTGTTATTATTGCAGTGGCAGCAGCGCCACTTGCGTAACCTGAATGCTTACTTAAAGTCGAAATCTTTCAGCTTTATCTTGCACATCTCGCCCGTTTGTCTGTGATGCCATACAATTCCTTCGATGCCGGTGCCATTGCCAAAGCGGGTCTTTTGCCCGGGCAGCCACTTTTTCAGCCCTTCGAAGTCTGTAGGCACATGCTCGTATGTTACTTTTTCGCGCCATTCGGGCAGTGAAAATATAAATAAGGTATGCCCCGTTAAATTAAGTGGATTACCCTGTATTTTTTCGCCCAGGGCTTCGGCACTCCACTCTCCGTCCGGAACGGACGAAAAATCGGTATTCTTTACAGCATCAAAAATATAGGCATCGGCACTGTCTGTTTCTGATGCATCTACATACCAGGGATCCACAATGCCTTTGGCTTTCTGCGCCTTATCGGGGTTTCTTCTTTTTTCCACCCTTACTACCATGTGGTTACGCACAGTTACGCGTACATTGGTTCCGTCTAACTTTTCGGTTGCCACCGCATTTTTAAAATCGAAATGCTCTACTACGAGTTTTTCATTTACTTTTCGGTTTCCCTCCCAGTTTCTGTCAAATATTGTAGGTATTTTTTCCATTTTTCATTTTATACAAAACGTGCAGGCCCTTAATAGGCAAGCCTGCTGGTTCTTTTTTTACAATGCTACAAATATAATTAAATACTTCCCGTTTAATTATAGTCTTCTGTGTATGCAGACAAGCTGAAATAACTGTCTTCCAAGAGCTGTTATCTCCTGCCATAAATCCAAATAAAAAACTGATTACCAACAATTTTAAATGAATTACTAATACATTTTAGCAATGGTACCATTTTTCTGTTTAGCGGAATATCCGGCACATAAAAATATACACCCTGTGCCAGTAGTTCGCCCCGCTGTTCCAGGCCGTCTGAAAGGCAGCAGGGAATCGTTCTCCAGCGCATTCCACTGCCTCCATTGCAAAAATTCCGGGATTACAGCTGCTGTGGTATTTACCTCATAATATCCCGATATATAATTGCAGGAGTGTATACTCAAACCTTTGCGTAGCGTAGTATTGGCCGGTGCATCCTCCGGCATTCCCAGCCAGGCACTCAGGTTTACCCTATACTAAAATATGTTTTCTGTGAACTGTAATCAGAAATAACGCTCACAAAAGAGCATCACATTCCTGTAAAAAAGCCGGTCGAGCAGCTCCTCTTCACGCATGCCATACCAAAGTGCTTTCTGATATTTGGTGCGGCGTAGCCAGGAATACATATCGTCGTACAGCTGGGGAAATTTATTGGCTGCATCGTAATACTCCATAGTAAAAATGCCTCCGTCCAGGTCCGATCCTATGCACAGGCTTTCCCAGGCTGTTTCGTTCCCAATGGCCTTTACTGCCTGGAATATATTATCCCAGAACATTTGCATATAAACATCCTTTATTTTTTCCTGATCGCTGATGCGGCGCAGTTCCTTCATAAACTTACCTCCGCCCAGTTTGGTTTTATCCAGCATAAAGCCCATCAGGCCACGGGTCTGGTTTACCAGGGCTATTTCCTCGTCGCTGTTATTAATGCTCCAGTTAAAAAACTGACTGTTTGCATTTTTTTTATCGTTATCCGGTTTAATAAGCGAACCCGTCATCGACTTAAAACCGTTTACCGCCGTATGCGATATAATAATGGGTATGTTATCGTTACGGTTCAGGTAATTATAGCTTCGTACCCAGTTATAATACTCCTTGCGGGCCTGCAGACTCATATGCTTACAGTCGATATATATACGCCGGCCGTTAGAATTACTCAGCAGTTCCTTCATCGCTTTTATTCCCAGGCCGGTAAGCCCGGTTTCCAGTCCCCGTTTCTGGTTCAGAAAACCCGCACCCACCAGGAAATTAAAACTCTTCGAGTGGCCACATAATTCATTATAAAAGTGATGCGATATATTCACCATCAGCGGAGGTGTTTCCCATTCCTTTACAGCTACAATATTCTGTTTCAGTCGGGTTTTCATTTCCCGTTTATTCAGCTGTCCGTTCAGCATCTCCTCGTCGAAAAACACGTGCGCTCCTTCTATCTGCAGAATAGCGGCAATGGTATCCGGGCGGTTCTCCGCAATATCTTTCAGTTCGGAATACGAATTTACGATCTTAAACCGGTACTTTCCGCAGGGCGATTCGCCTTCCTGTCCTTTTACATAATTATATTCCTGCAGCAGCTCCTTAAAATAATCCTTACGCTGCCTCAGATAATGAATACGATTTACATCGTACCCCATTGTTATAGAAGTAAGATCGTCCAGCCCTTTTTTGCTTGTAAGCGCCTTAGGCACACCCCGTATATCAAAAAAGCCACGTTCCATCGGGTAAAGAGATATAAAAACCACACGTACATTACCCTCTATCAGGTTATAAAAATTTGTCTGACTGAACTTGGCTACTCCTTTCGAGTTATTTACAGCAAATTTCCCGGCAGCCGTAGTAGGTTCCACATGCTCAAAATGCTCCCACATATTCAGCTTAGGTTTGGGATGACCACTGTTAAACGATTTCAGATTCGGATGAATGTGAAAGTCAGCAAACGACGGGATACTTTTCATAGACTTTAAAAAATAAACTTTTTATAAAAAACTGATTATCATTATATAATTTCAAAACTTGTATGTATGTACTACATATCAAATATAAAGAACGGAAACGAAAATTCCGCTTAGATCATTGCCTAAACTTTAGTTAAAAAATGTTAATAATTGAAACTTATTCCAGATGAGGGGTATAAATATGCCGTAATTTGTAACAAACAATTAATAACTATGAGAAAAAGTATTCTGATCCTTAGCGCCGTGGCTATGGTTGTTGGCAGCACTTCCTGCCTGCTAAAATCGCGTGTTTGTAACTGTACTTATACCGATTCAAGCGGAACAGTAGGTACATATGAGGAGCCTTACGTAGGTGGTGCTCTCGGTACTTCCAAAAAACAGCAGCAGACAGCCTGCGATAATCTGGAAGCTTCTTTCAAGTCTCAGTATGCCAGCGCTTCCTGCGAACTGAACTAATTTAACTACTTTTTAAAAAAGGCCGGTCAGCAACGATCGGCCTTTTTTCGTTTTATTTATACCATGAAAACTGCGGCCATTATTCTGAACGTTTTGCTCGGACTTGTATTTATCTTCTCGGGCATAAGCAAAATATTGCTGATTGAGCCCTTTGAGTATAAGCTGGTTGAAGCAGGTATCCCCTGGCAGGCATCCATCAGCGCCGCCCGGCTCATTATCGGGCTGGAATGGGTACTGGGTATACTGCTTATTACGCAAAGCACGTTCCGTAAAAAAACATACTACATAACCCTGGCACTGCTACTGGGCTTTACCGCACAACTGCTGTATGCCTGGCTGATAAAAGGTGATGAATCGAACTGCGAGTGTTTTGGCGAGCTGCTGCCTTTTACACCCCTGCAGGGTATTCTTAAGAACCTGGTGCTTATCCTGCTTACCCTGCTGGCTGTGCGTTTTTTCCGGCCTTTCGCCTTCCGCTTCCGCAAAGCGGGTATCATTATGCTGTTATTGTGTGTACTTACAGCCTTTGCCCTGCCTTTTGTGCTGAACCCAATGAATTACGAAACCTCTTCGCATTTTTACGACAAAGGCGAGCGTTATAAACTGGGCTCCGATACCCTGTATCATTCCGAAAGCATAGCTCCGCCTGCTGTAGATATAACCCGGGGAAGGCATATAGTGGCTTTTATGAGCCTCAGTTGTCCGCATTGCCGTGTAGCTGCAAAAAAAATAAAACTGATGAAGGATAAAAACCCGAAACTTCCCTTTTTTGTGGTATTAAACGGCCGTCCTGCATTGCAGGATGCATTCTTTGAAGATACCCATATGACAAATGTGCCGTATGTATTGTATAACGAACGGGCATCCTTTGCAAAGATGGCCGGACCAGCCTTACCAGCCATTTACTGGCTGCAGAACGATACGGTAATAAATGAGTCGACACACCTCGACCTGAACCAGCAGCAGATAGAGGCCTGGCTGGCAGAAGCCGGCACTCATTAGACAAATACCTGTTTCCGGCAGACCAATAGCTGCATTTATAACTTGCTATTGCGCCGCGATTGCTTAATTTTGCGGCTCTTTTACAGAAAGACGATATGAAATTTGATAAGAACACCTTAATCGGGCTGGCACTGATCCTCGGATTGGTGATCGGGTTTTCGGTATGGCAGACGCCTTCGGCCGAAGAACGCGCCACCGCTGCCGCCCGCCGCGATTCGGTTATGAAAGCTGAGGCGGAACAGCAGAAAAAAGCCGCCGCAGAAGCCGCTACGGCCAAACTGAGTACCGACCAGCAGGCCGAGCGTATTGCAGCCGCTACCCTCTCGCAGGACAGTGCTTTTAATGCCCTGCCCGACAGCGTACGCCAGGCTAAGATCGACTCCGTAAAGAAAATATCTCTTAAAGGTAATTATGGAGCCTTTGCCGCACAGGCAGACGGTGCTGAAAAAACCTTTGTGGTAGAAACCGACCTGGCACGCTACTATTTCAGTAACCGCGGCGGACAACTGGCTACCGTGGAGCTGAAAGACTTCCTGAGATATAACAGCGATCCCGAACAAAAAAAGCCGGTAAAAATGTTCGATGCCTCGGCATCGGGCTTTAACCTGCCTCTGCCACTGCCCTCCGGAGGCTTTGTAAATACAGCCGATATGTATTTTAATACCGAAGCCGGGGATATCCGCATCAGCGGCACACAAAAAGCTACCATATCCATGAAGTTGCCTGCTGCCGGCAGCAACGGCTATGTAGAGTTCCTGTATGTAATAAGCGGTGATAACTATATGGCCGATTTTACCATTAACCTGATAAACTGTAACAATGCCATAAAAGCCGGTAATCCACTGCAGCTGGAATGGATGCAGGGTGTACAGTCGCAGGAAAAAGACCCTAAGATCGAAAATACCAAAAGTACCGTCTTTTATATGGAAGATGGCAGTGTAGACGACCTGGGCTATGGCAGCGAAGAGCTGGAAGAACTGGAAAAACCGCTGAAATGGGTGGGCTTTTCGCAGCAGTTCTTTACCAGCACACTGGTAGCCGACGGCGAATTTAACCAGAAAGTACGCCTCGAAACACGACAGAATAACAATACTTCCAGCATCATACGCAATTACAAGGCCGTGATCGGACTTTCGTATGCCGGAGCCGCAAACGAAAGCTATAAAATGCACCTGTATAACGGGCCTAAGGATTATAAGATACTTAAGAAATACGACCTGAAACTGCAGGAACAGATAAACATGGGCTGGAAACTGTTCCGCTGGATAAATACCCTCTTTATCATTAACGTATTCCAGTGGCTCGACAGTTACGGACTCAGCTACGGACTTATTATCCTTATACTTACCTTAATGGTAAAACTTATTCTTTCGCCCATTACCTACCGCACCTTTGTTTCATCGGCTAAAATGCGTATCCTGAAACCGGATATCGATGCCCTGAATGAAAAATTCAAAGATGCCGACCCTATGAAAAAACAACAGGAGGTAATGTCGCTGTATAACCGGGCCGGAGTAAACCCCCTGGCCGGATGTATACCATCGCTGCTGCAGATGCCCCTGCTTTTTGCTATGTTCTCGTTCTTCCCGGCCTCGATCGAACTGCGCGGACAGCGCCTTTTCTGGGCAGATGATCTCTCGAGCTGGGATAGTATCTATACCTTCCCGAATGGTTTCGAAATTCCCATGTATGGTGCACACATAAGCCTGTTTGCACTGCTTATGACGGCAACTACCGTGCTGTATACCCGCATGACGCAGAATATAAATACCATGTCGGGCGCGCAGGCTACCCAGATGAAAATAATGATGTATGTTATGCCTGTGGCATTCCTGGTATTCCTGAACAGCTACAGCGCCGCACTCTCGTATTATTATTTCCTGGCTAACGGTATCAGTATCATTCAGTCGCTTATTATACGCCACTTTATTATCGACGAGCAGAAACTCCGCGCTAAAATCGAGGAGAATAAAGCCCGTCCCAAATCGGAGAAAAAAGGCGGATTTGCAGCAAAACTGGCCGAAATGCAGAAAGTACAGCAGCAACGCTCGGAAGAACTGAAAAAGAAAAAGAAGTAATTTACAACGAACGTCGCATTTTAATTTACGAAAACAGACCGGTATGGCTTGCGTATAAAGCCCGCTGCATCTACCTTTGTGACGTTTCATAAGAAGGTTGGTTTTTAGAAAAAAAGGCAGGACAACCGTTCTGCCTTTTTTAATTTTAAAATTGCCACAGCCTATGGTTTAAGCCAGTTGCTCTGGGGCTTTACAATAAGCCGGGCATTATTGTATGCCATACGCAGGGTAAGGCAGGTACGTGCGGTATACATTTTTTCGTTTAAACGGTGTACTACCAGTGCCAGGTCCGGCACGCCTGTTCCCGGCCCCAGACTCAGGGGCAGTAAAAGCTGTATACGGCCATCGTAGTACTGCGGTACAGCCAGCTTGTAATTGGTACGCACCCGCTTCTTTACATCGGCTATAGCTCCCGTAAGCTGCCTGCGCAGTGCTGCATCTCCGGCCTTTTGCATATGCTGCGGAAAACGGGCTATATTGTCTTTCAGAATGTGATCGATATCAGGCACCAGATCGCACTTCGGGTTAAAAATAAGCAACTCCGGTTTTTCGAAGAAATTGGCCACATCCGGCAGATCGTGCGAAAAATGGCACAGTATGCGGTTGTCACTCTTTTTCAGAAAAGCCTTGAAACAGTATGGAGGTGTAGCTTCGCTTACCCGGTTCCGGTAGGCTTCGAAAAAGGCATAAATATCTTCGAGGTTATCGGTTACAAGTCCGGTATTAAAACAGGCATACCTGCCGCCGGAACTGTATACAATTTTTTGCTCCTGCTTCAGTTTCCTGAATGTAAACTCCAGGTAGTTCTTCAGTATGGGATAACGCGGCACGGGAACATCGTCAAAATCCCATTTTTCCGGATCGGCAAGTGTTTCTGCCAGAAAACGTATGGCATCATTATACAAAGGGAATACCGCGAACCTGAAAAGTTCAGAAGTAAAGGCTGGCATAAAATAAAAAATTAAGATGTCTGAAAAAAATAAGAGCTGTCATCAAATCAGGACAGCTCTTTGTATGTTAACTTTCGTTTATGTTCGTTTGCTGCAGATAGACCTGCAACCATCTATATGTTTAATGCTTTATGTTTTACAAAAATATGCATTTTTTCCTAATCTTGCACATTTATAACTATATTTTTTCAGTATAAACATGCTCTTTTTTCAGCGCTTCTGAAAAGGGAACAGTTCCCTGGCCATTCTGCTTTACAACGGGATATTTCCGTGTTTCTTCACCGGCAGTTTTTCGGCTTTGTTCTTTAGCATATCAAAAGCTCTTATCAGCTGCTGCCTTGTATCTTCGGGTTTTATTACCGCATCTACATAACCGCGGGCTGCGGCAATATAGGGGTTTGCAAACAGGCTGCCATACTCGGCTTCTTTCTCTTTCCACTTGGCTTCGGGGTTTTCGGCAGCGGCAATCTCTCTCTTAAAGATAATTTCGGCGGCACCTTTGGCTCCCATTACGGCAATTTCTGCCGATGGCCAGGCAAAGTTCATATCGGCCCCTATGTGCTTGGAGTTCATAACATCGTAAGCGCCGCCGTATGCTTTACGCGTAATAACGGTAATACGTGGTACGGTAGCTTCGCAAAAGGCATACAGCAGTTTGGCACCATTGGTAATAATTGCATTCCATTCCTGATCGGTACCCGGCAAAAAGCCCGGTACGTCTTCGAATACCAGCAGAGGTATATTAAAGCTGTCGCAAAAACGTACAAAACGGGCCGCTTTGGTAGAGGCCTGTATATCCAGTACCCCGGCCAGGTATGCGGGCTGATTGGCCACCACACCTATGCTGCGTCCACCCAGACGGGCAAAACCTACCACAATATTTTCGGCAAAATTTTTGTGCACTTCCAGGAAAGAATCTTCGTCGCACACTTCAAAGATCACGTCGCGGATATCGTAGGGCAGGTTAGAGTTTTCGGGGACAATGGTATTGAGCTTGGGCCTTTTTTCTTCTGCCGGCTCGTAGGCATACACGGGAGCCGTTTCTTCGCAGTTCTGCGGCATGTACGAAAGCATACTGCGTATGGTGCGTATACAATCAATTTCGTTGGCGCAGGAAAAGTGTGTAACCCCCGATTTGGTGCTGTGCGTAGAGGCTCCGCCCAGTTCTTCGCTGCTTACCTCTTCGTGTGTTACCGTTTTTACCACATTGGGCCCGGTAACAAACATATAGGAGGTATTTTCTACCATAAGAATAAAATCGGTAATGGCCGGCGAATACACTGCTCCGCCTGCACAGGGCCCCATAATGGCACTTATTTGGGGTATTACACCCGAAGCCATGGTGTTTTTGTAAAAAATATCGGCATAACCACCCAGCGAAACCACGCCTTCCTGTATGCGTGCACCGCCGCTGTCGTTAAGTCCGATAACGGGCGACCCGGTTTTCATAGCCAGGTCCATAATACGGCATATTTTTTCGGCATGGGCTTCGGCAAGGGAGCCTCCCAGTACTGTAAAATCCTGTGAAAAAACATATACGGTACGGCCGTCAATGGTACCATAGCCGGTTACCACTCCATCGCCAAGGAATACCTGTTTATCGAGCCCGAAATTGGTGCTGCGGTGTGTTACCAGTGCACCAATCTCAACGAACGAGCCTTCGTCGAGCAGGAAATCGATACGTTCGCGGGCAGAGAGTTTTCCTTTCTGGTGCTGTGCTTTAACACGGTCGGCTCCACCACCGGACCGGGCTTCGGCCAGCTTATCTTCAAGCAGTTTAAATTTGTCCATATGCATTCGAAAGTACAATGTTAGCAAAATTTACCCGTTCTTCATATCGGGGAATATTGCTAATATTACATCAAAATTCTGTACAGATCATGAAAAGACCTATGCTTCTATTACTTGCAGCGGCTATACTGGCAGCTCCGGCTTGTAAGGATAAGAACACCAAAGAGCCCAAACTCATCTTTAAACTCCGGTTCGATCCTGCCCAGGCCCGCCTGAACAACCTGGGGCAACCTGCAAGTATACCTGCCGGCAACGCGGCACAAACGCCCGTTTTTAATTCCATGAGCGCTCATTATATAGAGCTTACTCCCAATGCCTATACCGCACTGGGCGACGGTGCTGTACTTTATCATGCCGATGAGGTAAACACCGGCGGCGAAAAGGCCATCGACTTTTCCAGGTCGAACCCGGTAGGGAATAACGGCGAATTTTTCAGCATACCACTGAAAGATGTGCCTGCTGGCTCGTACGAATGGATACGTGTATCGCTGGCCTACCAGAACTATGATATTAATTTCCGCATTAAAAACCCGCTCGATACCAGCCAGGTACTCGACCTAACGGGTACCCTGGCCTCTTTTGTGGGTTATAATACCTATATATCGTCGTACAAGATAAAGAACCAGACCATTGAGGTAAACGATGATAAAAAGCAGGGCTACTGGGGTTTTGAAACATCGGCTTTCGGGCAAACTTTTACCAGCAGCGGCCAGGCTCCTGCCGGGGCTACCACCGTGGTTAACCCGCTTTTTGCCAGCTCGCCCATACCGGCCGGCAGCTGTGTGGTTACTGCCGCCTTCGACCAGAAACTGGAAATTACGGGCGACGAAAAAAGTAATATTGTGGTTACGGTATCATTAAGCATTAACCAGAGCTTTGAATGGAACGACTCGAACTCGCCCGACGGTAAGTACCAGCCGGATAAAGGCGATGTGCCCGTAGATATGGGTGTACGCGGCATGGTGCCCACCTGGACTAAGGAATAAGCATATTTTGAATATAAAAAAACCTCCTGCAGCTGCGGGAGGTTTTTTTATGTCGTATATTTTTTGTATCTTTTAAGTTATACCCTGAACTGCAGCGAAGCCAGGTGCCGGTATAGTCCTTCGTTGTTATCTATAAGCTGGCTGTGGGTACCCATTTCGCGTATCTCTCCTTTTTCCAGTACAATAATCTTATCGGCATTGCGGATGGTACTGAGGCGATGTGCTACCACAAAGGTGGTACGGCCTTTCATAAGCTCGTTCAGTGCCTGTTGCACACTGCGTTCGCTTTCGCTGTCGAGTGCCGAGGTAGCTTCGTCGAGCACCAGTATGGCCGGGTTTTTGATAAAGGCACGGGCTATGGCCACACGCTGCCTTTGGCCTCCGGAAAGTTTGGTTCCCCGCTCCCCTACAATGGTATCGTAGCCATCGGGCAGTTTGGTAATAAAATCGTGAGCAAAAGCACGGCGGGCAGCCTCTTCTACCTCTGTATCGCTGGCATTGGGATTACCGTAGCGTATGTTTTCGCGGATATTTCCGCCGAAAAGAATTACCTCCTGCGGCACAATGGCTACATTGCGGCGGTAAGCAGAAAGCGGCATACCGGCAATATCTTCCCCGGCGGCTAATATTTGCCCGGAAAGTGGTTCGTACAGGCGCAGCAACAGGTGTGTAAGCGTACTCTTACCTGCCCCCGAAGGCCCTACAAAAGCTACCTGCTCGCCGGGTTCTACACTAAAATTTATGTCTGTAAGCACTGGATGTGCGGGCTTATCGGGATAGGCAAAACTTACATGCCGGAACTCGATACCACCGTTCAGTCGGAACTCGCCGCTGCCGTTGTCTTCCGGTTCCTCGGCCAGTATACCAAAAACGCTCTCGGTAGCACCCAGGGCGCGCTGCACGGAGTTAAAGCTATCGGCTAAGCCGCCCATACTGGCAGCCATCATTATAGAGATAATAAAGAACTCGAACAGCTGTCCGCTGCTGATCTCTCCGGCGGCAACCAGGCTGGCCCCGTACCATATAACAGCCACAATACTGCCAAACATAAAAACGATCAGGAACGACACAAAAGCACCGGTATATAAACCATTGCGTATACCTTTAGCGGCTACCTGGCGGTTTTTTTCACTGAAACGGGCCATTTCGAACAGCTCGCCGGTAAATGCCTTTACCGTGGCTATGGCCTGCAGCGACTCTTCGAGTACGGTAGTGGCCTCGGCATTGGCCTGCTGGGCTTCTTTGGATATTTTACGCACCTTGCGGCCGAATACCAGCGCAAAAATTACTACCAGCGGCAGTACCGCCAGTATAAAAAGTACCATTTTCCAGTTAGACCAGGTAAGGAAGGCTATAGAACCTGTAATAATAATAAATTCCCGGATAAAAGTAGCCAGTGTGGTGGTAAAGGTTTCTTTAATGGAAGTAATGTCGGAGGCTACCCTTGCAGTAAGCTCGCCTACCCTTTTTTCGGAAAAATAACGCATAGGCAGCGAAACCAGCCGCGAAAAGGTATCCTGCTTCAGCCGCGCCACTATATTTTCGGCGGTATAGGAAAACAGGTAAACCCGTAAAAAAGAGGCTATGGTCTGTACCACCAGCAATATAGCCAGTATAATGGCTATTTTACGAATCTCGGAAGCAAAATTCTCTTTGGTAATATCGAACAGGTCGCCAACAAACGTAAAAAGTGCCAGGGACGAAATACTGGAAACGGCCAGCATAAGTAACCCCAGCCCGAAACGAAAACGATAGGGACGCAGGTAGGCTAAGAGGCCTGCAGCCTGCTTCAGGCTTTGCCTGGATATTTTTACAGGTTTACTGCCTTCATCCGATGCGGAACGACGTGCCATATTATTTCATGGTTTTGTTTAATTCCAGCACCATTCCGGTTATCGCATCTGAGTCCCAGTGCTCGTGTATCCCGGGTATCTGCATCACTTTTTCCATAATGCGGTCCTGGCGCTGTCCTTCGGCCCAGGCTTTGGCATAGGCTGTTTCGTGGAAGGTTACCATCGAATACAGCGGCACCCATTCGGCCGGATTTTTTTCGTATATCTTACGTTCAATTTTTTTACGGAGCAGAAATTCCGGATCTGCTGTAAGATCGCGCATTTCAACAAAATTACGCATGGCCAGATCGGCAATGGCATGCCCGTTGCGGTAATGAGCTGCGGCAAAGGCGGGAATCGCCTCTTCGAAATCCCAGCCGTTGGCATCGAGCATTTCGGTAAAGATGCGTATGTCTTCGAAACCGGCATTCATACCCTGCCCGTAAAAGGGCACAATGGCATGGGCGGCATCGCCCAGCAGCAGTACATTGTTTTTGTAGTTCCAGGGGAAACACTTTACGTACATAAGCGACGAAGTGGGATTATTGCGGAACTGCTCGCGATAATCGGGAATAAGGTCGATAAGATCGGGAAAACGGCGGCGGAACAGATCTTCGATATCGGCATCGCTCTGTACCGATGCAAAGCTCTCTTTTCCTTCCCAGGGGAAGAACAGTGTACAGGTAAAGGTTCCGTCGGGATTGGGCAGGGCAATCATCATATATTCGCCACGCGGCCATATGTGCAGGGTTTCTACCTCCATCCTGTGCCGGCCAACGGCATCGGGCTGCATGTGCAGTTCCTTGTAGCCATGCTCTATATAGGTTTGGGAATAGGAAAAACGATCGTTATACATCAGGCGGTTCCGTACTGCCGAATAGGCTCCGTCGGTACCCAGCAATATATCGTAGGGTATTTCCTGCGTAGCCCCGCTGTTTTCGTCTTTCAGATGCAGTACCTGGATTTCGAGGTTTACATCGGTAATACGCTGATTAAAAATAATCTGTATATCTTCTTTATCGCGTTCGGCAGCATCAAGCAGCAGTTTATTGAGCAGTCCGCGCGAAACGGAATAAATGGCTTCGCCGTCTTTACCATAGGGCTGGTAGCTCAGGTTCTTATGCTCGTCGTGCATGGTACGCTTGTACATGGGAATGGCTATGGGGCGCACTTCGGCAGCAAGCCCGGCCTTTTCGAGGGCACGCCAGCCACGGTTGCTCATGGCCAGGTTTATGGAACGGCCCGCAGGTATCTGTACCTTACGCATATCGGGGCGGCGTTCTATTACCGTTACTTTATATCCTTTATTACCAAGCAGTACTGCTGTAAGCGAACCTACAAGACCGGCACCGGCTATTACAATTCTTTTGTCACTCATCACAGGTTATTTTTTAAAACTTCCGCAAAAACAAACACATCTTCGAAGCGGTTATATAAGGGCACGGGGGCTACACGCATTACATCGGGCTCGCGCCAGTCGGCCACAATACCGGCCTCTGTTACGGCTGCAAATACTTCCTTTCCCCTGGAAGGAAATATGAGGCTTAGCTGGCAGCCCCGCTGTGCGGGATCTTCGGGTGTAATAATACGCATGCTCTGCGCCCCCTTTTCCTCTATAATTTTCTTGAGCAGAAACTCCAGATAAGCGGTAAGCCGTACACTTTTTGCCCGCAGTGCGGCCATATCGGTACGGTCGAACACATCGAGCGAAGCACGGTGGCAGGCCATGGTAAATACGGGGGCATTGCTCAGTTGCCAGGCTCCGGCACCTTCCATAGGTACAAAGGCACCTTCCATACGAAAGCGGGTTTCGGGTTCGTATCCCCACCAGCCTTCGAAACGCGGGATATCGGTTTGGCGGCTGAAGCGTTCGTGTACATAAATGCCGGCCACTCCCCCGGGGCCGCTGTTCAGGTATTTATAACTGCACCAGCAGGCAAAATCCACATCCCAGTCGTGCAGTTTCAGTTCTACATTACCGGCAGCATGGGCCAGATCGAAACCGGCAAATGCACCCGCAGCATGTGCTGCACGGGTAATGGCTTCCATATCGAACAACTGCCCTGTAAAAAAGTTTACACCTCCCAGGCATACCAGGGCCAGTTCGTCTTTGTGTTCTTCTATGGTACGCAGTATATCTTCGGTGTGCAGCAGGTATTCGCCCTCGCGGGGTTTAAGCTCTATTACGGCAGCAGCCGGATCGAACCCGTGAAAACGTGCCTGGGAATGAAAGGCATAAGTGTCTGACGGAAAAGGCTTTTGCTCGCAGATAATCTTGAAACGCTGCTTCGTAGGGCGGTAAAAAGACACCAGCAGCAGGTGCAGATTGGCTGTAAGGGAACCCATCGCCACACATTCCGTAGGCTCGCACCCCACAATACGGGAAAGCGATTCCGAAAAAAATTCGTGGTAGGCAAACCAGGGACGACGCGAATGAAAATGGCCTTCAACGCCCCATTTACGCCAGTCTTCCAGCTCTTCCTGCAGATATTTTTCTACGGTTTTCGGCTGCAGCCCCAGGCTGTTTCCCGTAAAATAACGGGCTTCTTTTCCGTTCAGTTCCGGAAACCAAAAGTTATTCCGGAGTTCCGACAGTGCATCTTCGCGGTCTGCTTCCTTAGCAAAATCAATGCTTTCCTTGTACATTCCCTTTCTTTTATTGACGCACAAAGGTACATTTTTACGCACAGCAAAAAACAGGATTTATATCATTGTTTTATGGCTTTTTGCACAAAAAAAGATCCGTCGCGCTGTAAGCTGAACGGATCTCTGAACAAAAAAATATCTGTTATGAAAAGCGTATCCTTTCGTATCAGCGGCGATCGCTGCCTATGAGCCTCAGTATAAAATAAATGAGTGTTGTAAGGGCGTACAGTGCACTTACAACATAGGTAGTTGCAGCCAGGCGCAGGGCATGGCGGGCCTTGGGCATCTCGGCCTGCGAAGCTACCCCGGCATGCTGTATCCAGGCAAGTCCGCGTCGTGTGGCATCGAACTCTACCGGCAGCGTTACCAGCGAAAATAGCGTTATGGCACCCTGGGCTACTACAATAATACTCAGTATCATACGGTTGTCGAACATATGAAATGCAAAACCGAGGAACATCGAGGCCATAAATACAATGTTCATAATGGTAGAACTTATGTTTACGATGGGTACCATCGCCGAACGGAAACCCAGCCAGCGGTAAGCGGTGGCATGCTGCACAGCGTGGCCGCATTCGTGTGCCGCCACGGCTGCAGCACTTATACTGCGCCCCCCGTATACTTCGGGACTCAGGTTTACGGTTTTGTTGGCCGGGTTATAATGGTCGGTAAGCTGCCCTGGCACACTCATTACCCGCACATCGTAAATACCGTTATCGTGCAGCATTTTTTCGGCAATTTCACGGCCGCTCAATCCCGAGCTCAGCGGATAACGGCTGTATCTCTCAAACGCACTCTTCAGACTCCAGCCTACTATAAGGCTTACGATCATAAAGAAAATTCCAATCACAAAAAGCATCATAATTCCTATGTATTATATGTTAAAGATAAGCTACAAATCATATACCATAACGGATTTCTGCCAGTTTTGCAGACAGATTATCGACGTTCATGACAATTTGTTCGCCGTTTTGGCAGTGCTGAGATACTATTTTACCTTTGCACAAAATTCGCAAGTGTGGAAAGACCTCTGATTTTAGTGACCAACGACGATGGTGTACATGCCCCGGGAATACGGGAACTGATAGAAGTAATGAAAGGCCTGGGCGACGTATTTGTAGTTGCCCCCGATTCGCCGCAGAGTGGTATGGGCCACGCCGTAACCATAAGCAATACCATACGTATTGCCGATATGAGCGCACAAACCGGCTTTCCGATGTATGCCTGCAGCGGCACCCCGGTCGACTGTGTAAAGCTGGCCGTGCACAAACTGCTGCCCCGCCGTCCCGACCTGGTGGTAAGCGGTATAAACCACGGTGCCAATTCCAGTATCAACGTTATATATTCCGGTACCATGTCGGCCGCCGTGGAAGGTGCCGTTATGGGGCTGCCCTCCATAGGCTTTTCGCTGTGCGACCATGCCTACGAAGCCGATTTTTCGGCCGGGAAACCCTATATTAAACGGGTGGCCGAATTTGTGCTGCAGAATGGACTGGCCGAAGGTACCTGCCTGAATGTAAATATCCCCAAAGGGCATATAAAAGGCATGAAAGTATGCCGCCAGGCCAAAGCCCGCTGGGACGAAGAACTCGACGAGCGTAAAGACCCCCGCGGCGGTACCTATTACTGGCTTACCGGTATTTTTACCGTTCCCGACGAAGGAGCCGATACCGACGAATATGCCCTGGCCGAAGGCTATGTATCCGTAGTACCCGTACAATACGATCTTACATCTTATGCCAGCCTGAATATACTGAAACAACAAATTGAAAAAATATAAGCAGCTATGCAGAATTACCTACCACCACAGGAAGAAAAACCCAGGGGACTGAAACGCAACGATGGAAAATTCGGGCTGTTGCTGGGCATACTGGTTCCGCTTATAACCTTTGGACTGGTTTACCTTATCGACCTGTTTCTTTCTGCACAAACCGGTAATGCCTATGTAATAAAAGACGGTACCAAACTGGTAATAGGTGTGGCCATTAATGTGCTGCTTTTCCGCTACTATATGGTAAACCGCCGTATGGACAGAACCGGCCAGGGAATACTGGCGGCCACCTTCTTTTATGCCATTATATACGTTATTGTATTCGTACTTATGGATAAAGGACAGTTATTCGGCGGAGGCAACGGCCTGTAAAAAACGATGTATACCCCGGGCACAGGCTCCCGGGTTTTCGTAAAAAGCCATATGCCCGCAATCGGGCCATACAATACATTCGCTGCCGGTGGCTTTTGCCTGGCGTATAAGCTCTCCGGCATCCAGCACATTATCCTTTTCGCCTATAAGATAATATTTAGCACCGCTGTACTGTTCCAGTACGGTGTGTCGGTTCTTTCGGTCGCGCAGGGCTTTAAAAGTACCCGTTACCGACGAAGCCGGTATACGTTTCGACTGTTCGAAGAGGCGTATCCATTTTTCCTGCAGCAGCGTTTGCAGGTCTTCGGCGAACAGGTTACGGAAAAACTCACGCATAAAAAGGTCGCGGTTCTGTAAAAACACCTGTATGCCCCGTTCGCGGTTCCGTTTTTTTTCCTCAGAATCTGCCGTTGCGGTAGAATGCAGCAGGCATATCCCCGAAAGGGCTTCCGGGTGTTTTTCCAGTATCGAAAGCGCTACATAGGCTCCCATGCTGTGCCCCACACAGGCTGCCGGACCAGTTTTTTCATTTTTCAGCACCTGCAGCACGGCCTGTGCCATTGCATCTATGCTTATATCATTCTCCTGCCAGCCTTCGGATGCTCCGCAGCCCGGCAGTTCGGCAATAATATGCCGGTACCCCGGAAAATCGGGCAGTATCTCGTTCCATATGCCTGCATTTTCGCATAAACCATGTATCCACAAAACCACGGGGCCTTCCCCCTGCGTATAATATGCCAGGCTTTTGCCGGCTGCTCCCGCAAACTTCTGCTCCATTCTCAAAGATACGCAAAAAACGCATATAAATCAAGGTTTTCAGCGCTTATAAAGCAGCTGCGTTTATAAAAAGTTGATAACCCGGGTATCTTTTTTTTACATACTTGGCTTTTATCTCGTTAATTTCGCGGTAAATTTCAGTTTACATTGAGTACACAAGCATTCGATATTATTGTGGTAGGCGGAGGCATCGTAGGTGCCGCAAGTGCCTACAAGCTGCAGCTGCGTTATCCCGACAAATCGATTGCCCTGCTGGAAAAAGAAAAAGGCCTGGCCGATCATCAGACCGGGAACAACTCCGGCGTTATACACAGCGGTATATATTACAAACCCGGATCGTACAAAGCCCGTAACTGTGTGGAAGGCCGCCGCGAACTGGTGGAATTTGCCCGCAAGTACAATGTAAAGCACGATGTATGCGGCAAACTGATTGTAGCGGTAGACGAAGCCGAGGCTGCCCGGCTCGATGGTATTTACCAGCGGGGCCTGCAGAACGGGATCGAAAACATGGAGATCGTAAATCCCGGACAGATGCGCGAAATTGAGCCCTTTGTAACCGGAATAAAAGGTATACGTGTGGGCTGCACCGGAATTATCGACTTCAGAGGCGTTACCAATACCCTGGGCAACCTGCTCGAAGGTCTGAACAGTAAAAGTAAGGTATTCCGCGAAACAGAGGTTATTGCCCTGGAAAACGACGGCGACCTGAAAAAGATACACACCGGAAAGGGCCTGTTTACTGCAAAAAAGGTGGTATTCTGCGGAGGTTTGCAGAGCGATCGCCTGGCACAGATGGACGGTATTAAAACTACCTCGCGTATCGTAGGCTTCCGCGGCGATTATTACGACCTTACCGAACAGGGACACCATAAGGTAAAACACCTTATATACCCTGTACCTAACCCCGCATTCCCCTTCCTGGGCGTACACTTTACACGCATGACCGACGGCAGCATCGAATGCGGCCCCAATGCCGTATTTACATTTAAACGCGAAGGTTACGGAAAAACCGATTTCAGCCTGCGCGATACCATAGATGCCCTGAGCTTTGGCGGAACCTGGAAGCTCTTTTTTAAACATACAAAATTCGGCATCGACGAATACCGCAGGGCCTTCAGCAAAACGCTGTTTCTTAAAACCCTGCAGCGCCTGGTACCCAGCCTCGAAGCCGCCGACCTTAAACCCGGACGTGCCGGCGTACGTGCTATGGCCCTGGGGCCCGACGGCGAAATGATCGACGATTTTAAAATAGAATACAACAAAAACAGTATACACGTACTTAATGCCCCCTCGCCCGCTGCTACGGCATGCCTGGCCATCGGTACCGAAGTTACCAATATGGCAGAAGCCTGGTTTGGGGAGTTTTAACTAATTTTTTACTCACCTAAATGATACGCACATGTTTGGATTTTTTAAAAAGAACAAAATAAAACACGAACAGCTGGTACAGGTGTATACCGATAACCTGTTCGATGTAATAGAAAAAGGGTTTACCGAAGTGGCAGGCTTTATAAACGAAGAAAAACAATTCGAAAAAACCCCTCAGATCGGCCCTGCAGATTTTGAATGGTTCACCTACATCATATACGGCGGCAATATTCTTAACCTGTACAATTATTTCGAACCCGAAGTGGCCGATACCCTCAAGTACAAAATTATACGCGAAGTGGCCGAGCGCTACTCCAAACGCGATACACAGATTGCCGAAGACATAATACTGGAATACGAAAAATTCCTGAACGATATACAGCGTAAAACCAACGATGTAAGCAAAACCATTGCCCTGGCCCTGTTCTATAAATTTCAGCTGAACGATTACCAGAGCGAACATTTTCAGAAGCTGAACACACCCAACCCTGTATTCTTTAAAGAGCTTACCGATATGATGAGCCTTTTTATATGGAACTGGCCCGACTTCCTGGAAAAATTCAAAGTGTCGGAAAACGGATAACACATTTATACTAAAACGAAAAAGACCTTTCTGTCGGAAGGTTTTTTTTATTTACGGAATTTATTTTTAGGTTTGCCTAAAATTTAAAACAAGGTGAGCTTAAAAAATATACTTCTTTTTATTTCATTTTTCCCGCTCGGACTCCTGGCACAGAAGCAGGTATCGGGTTATGTGTACGACGATAACGGAAGGCCCCTGCCACGCGCAAATATTCTTGCCGCCGGCAGCAGAGAAGCCACCACTACAGATACCAGCGGTTTCTTCCGTTTGCGTACGGCATCTTCGTCTCTTAAAATAAGCCATATCGGCTACCACAGCCAGCAACTGAACAATATTGATACAGACACCCTGCTCGATATCCGGATGCAGATGGCTATTGATATGCTTCGGCTGATTGTGGTCCGCGAAGGATTGGATGAGCCTGTTTCGGTAACCCGGGTATCGGCTGCCGATATGCAGCAGAATGGTGCCTGCATTCTTATGGAAGGTATACAACAGACTCCCGGCCTGCGTTCGCAAAACCAGTGCAATGTATGCGGCACCACCGAGATCCGCATCAATGGTATGGACGGCCCTTACACGCAGGTGCTTATAGACGGCATGCCTATCGTGAGCGGTCTGGGCAGTGTGTACGCCATGCAGTCGATTCCGGTTTCCATGATCGAAAGGCTTGAGATCACCCGAGGGCCGGCCGATGCCTTCCTGGGCAGTGAGGCTATGGGCGGCAGCATCAATATTATTACCAGGAAAACCAGCGGCAGTCCGCGCTTCAGTGTGCATGCAGGCAGCAGCAGCCGCCTGGAAAACATACTGGAAGCAGGCGGGAAATTCAGCATACAGAACAAGGTACACGTATTGCTGATGAGTTCCTGGCAGCAGTTTGGACTGCGGATCGACCGTAACAAAGACGGTTTTACAGATATACCCTTGTACAACCGCCTGGGTGGAGCTGTAAAAGTTACCGTTCCTTCTGCCCGGAGTGCCGGACTGCAGCTTTTTGCCCGCTATGTATTCGAAGACCGCCTGGGCGGACAAATGCACTGGACCCGTGCAGACCGTGCCGGCGACAAGGTATATGCCGAAAGTATATACACCTCGCGCTGGGAAGCTACCGGTAAATGGAACCTGCCCCTGAAAGAAAATGTGGAACTCGGATTCTCGTATGCAGATCACCGGCAGAACTCTGCCTATGGCAATTCGTTTTTCCTGGCCTGGCAACGCAACCTATACAGCTATGCCCAGTATAAAAAACACCTGGGCCGTTTTATGCTGAACCCCGGTATTGTACTTCGGTACAATTATTACGATGATAATACACCGGCCACCCAGACCGAAGTAAACGGTACTTTTAACAATAACCCCGAAAAACACCTGATACCGGGGGGCTTTTTTACACTGAAGTACCAAAAACGCCCGCACTGGGTTACATCGGCCGGACTGCGCTACGAATATCACCCTGTGCACAGGCATATTCTGAGCCCGCGCCTGGCCCTGAAATACTTCCTGAACTACGATCATGAAATTTCGATGAGTGCCGGACGCGGATTCCGGGCCGTACAGATCTTTACCGAAGACCATTCAGCCCTGAGCGGTTACCGCAATGTGGTGTTCAGTGCCCAGCTACGTCCGGAAAGCAGCTGGAACGCCAGCCTGAGCTACAAAGGACTTATTTACCTGAAACGCGATGCCAGACTACGCTACGAACTCAGCGGCTGGTATACCTGGTTCACCAACAAGATTATTGCTGATTACGACAGTAACCCTGACGAAATCCGCTTTAGCAACCTGGACGGCAGCATGCATAATACCGGAGTTTCGCTGGAGCTATGCTATACCTTTCTGCGCGGGCTTGACCTGGAACTGGGAGGTACCGGCAATTATGTATATATAAACGATGCCCAGCTCCAAAGTACGCCTCTGTATACTCCGTTTTTCAGCGGCAATTATAAACTGAGCTATAACATACAAAAGATTCGCACCGAGATCGCCTTTTTCGGGCAGGTATTCAGTCCGATGCGTATGCCCATGGCCGGCACACTCGATCCCCGTCCGGCTTATTCGCCCTGGTATCAGCTCAGTAACCTGCAGCTTACACACAACTGGCCCCGGCGCTCGCTGGAGTTTTACATTGGCATACGCAACCTGTTCGATTATCTGCCCTCCCGGCATATCGACTTCCTGATTGCCGGAGCTGGCGATCCTTTCGACAAAAACGTGCAGACCGATGCCGGCGGCAACACCATTCCTTCGGCAGGCAATCCCTACGGGCTCAGCTTCGACCCGTCTTATACCTATGCCCTTATGAGCGGGATACAATGCAGTTTCGGGCTGCGCTGGAAACTGAACCGTCCCTGAGCACAGGCTTTCTTTATACAATTTTGTATCTTTACTCTATGAACAGGGTGATAAGCAGCGGGCCCCTGCAACGGCCCGACTGGTTTCAGAGAGGCTTTGCCGCAGAAGTGCAGGGCAAAAGGTTTGCGAGGTTCCTGGGCGAACTCTCGAAAAGTTATTACAATAAAAAAGCAGGCATAAGCGGGCCGCTGGAGCTGCTGGAAGAAGTGCAGCCCGGGGTAAACGGCCTGGCTGTAATCTGCAACGAATTCGAGACCGACTTTTTCCGTATATTCATCGACCATGTAAAAGAGCTTATACGTGCCGAAGGCTATTACCTGTATACTTCCGATGCACGTCTTATCGACCGCGACGGGGTAGAAATACTGGCCGAACGGCATTATCTTAAACCCTCCGTTCCCTTGCAGGACGAAGGGCCCACACCGCAGGTATTCGGCAACATAACCCTCGAATATATTATGCGCCACGGCCGTGCCGATCACCTTAAAATTGTACGTACCTACTACTCCGACCGCAATTTCGCCGAGCCCCGTTCCTTCGACGAACTCATAGACCTTATCAGCGAAATCGGACTCTGAACAAAAAGTTGTCAAACTATATCATAACAGCTACTTTTGCTCCCGTCATGCCATTAGATCAGCTGCAGGAAGAAAAAGAAATGTCGTTCCTCGACCATCTCGAGGAGCTTCGCTGGCACATTGTACGGGCGGTTATAGCCATATTAGCCGGTGCCATTATTGCATTCATCTTCGATGAGATTCTTTTCGACGTAATTATTTTCGGGCCCAAAGACCCGAATTTTATTACCTACCGCGTATTCTGCAAAATAGGGCACTGGGTCGGGCTCAGCGATCAGATGTGTATGAGCGAAATTCCCATACAGATCATTAACATGACAATGGGCGGACAGTTCAATATGCATGTATGGGCCAGTATCGTAGCTGGTTTTATACTCGCATTTCCTTATGTATTATGGGAAACATGGCGCTTTCTGAGGCCCGCTCTTTACCCCCACGAACGTAAAAATGCAAGCAGCCTGCTGGGTTATGCTACCCTGCTGTTCCTGCTGGGTATATCCTTCGGCTACTTCATTATCGGGCCCCTGTCCGTAAATTTTCTCGGCAACTACCACATAAGCGAAGAAATTGCCAATACCATCAATCTTTCGTCTTACATCAGCACCATTACAACGGTAACCCTGGCTACAGGCATCCTGTTCGAGCTGCCTATCCTTATCTACTTCTTTACCCGCATCGGGCTTGTAACACCGCAATTCCTGCGTAAATACCGACGTCATGCCCTGATTATGAACCTGATATTGAGCGCCATCATTACTCCGCCCGATTTTATCAGCCAGATCATTGTAGCCCTGCCTTTGGGTTTATTGTACGAAATTGGTATTTTAGTATCGGAACGCGCGGTAAAACGACAGCTGGCCTCCGAAAAAAAATCCTTAATTCCTAAAGCATGACCATATTCCTGAGAAGCAGCTTTATTTGTATACTGGCCCTGGCGGCAGCGGTAAGCAGCCGTGCACAATACACTTCGGATACGCTTTTTTTCCGCGACGGCACCTATATGGTGGGCGAGATAATAGATCACGATTATGAAATGGTGGTGTTCCGCACACCCGATGCCGACCCCTATATGGTTCGCAAATCGGCCATCATCAAAATGTACAACGGTAAGCAGAATTTATATTCGCGTTACAAAATTTCGCCCAAAGGCCGGCTTAACGATGTAATGCCCTATCCGCGCAACGAAATGGGTATTACCGTGTTCGACCTGCTGCGTACCGATATACGTATGTACTACGAATACCGGCCGCTCAAAACCCGCCTTGCCATACGCCTGCCCTTTACATTCGGCTTTAATTCAGGTAATTTTAACACCGCATACTCTGCTATCGGCATACCTACCATCCAGAATATAAATTTTGCATTGGGTATAGAGCCCCGTATCTATTCATCCAAGCTCTCGCGGCACAGTTATGTATTTGGCGTTTCGGCCGAATACCAGTACGTAAACCGCAGCGAGTATTCCGGCGGCGATCCCTGGTGGAACGGGCATGCCGTACGTGTAATGATTGTAAACGGAAGTTCGCACCTGGTGGCCGGCCGGGTACAGCTCAATACCGAAGCGGCCATTGGCGTATCGGTGCCTGTCGGCGACGATTTTTACAACCAGGGTATGGCAATACCTGTGCCCATTCCGCAGTTTAAACTGCGATTTAATGTAGGATACCGCTGGTAACCTTTCACAAACCGGATTTCTCCGTGTTTTTCAGCCATTTGCTGCAGGATCTGTAAACCGTATGATATCAGGTTTACTGCTCTGTGCTCTCTTCAAATAATTCTGGAGGATACAGCAACCATGAGATTCCGTCTTCCAGTTGTTTTACATGCCACACAATTACCCCTTTCGTATATCCCGGTCTATATTCCTTTATCATAAACGGCGGAACCCATATCAGGCCTATATCTCCGTCTCCATGCCAGCCCTCTTCCAAAAAGCGCTGCCGGACAATATTTATATATGCATCCGCATTTTCCACACAGTCATGCGGGTTTAGGATAAAATGCAGATTATCGATCCATTCATACGCCAGCACCTCGAAAGAGTTTAGACGCTCAGGCGCATAATCGATCATTTCTGTTTTCTTAATGGAATAAGCCATATCATACAATATAACAAAAAAAGTCCGGATATGCAAATGGGAATATTTGTCCGGTTTCAGCCTCTAAAAAACGGGCTTTCTCATAAATTTTAGTAGGTTTGACCTAAATATTTCGAAAATGAAACTTTTAGAAGGAAAAGTAGCTGTGGTAACCGGAGGAAGCCGCGGAATCGGAAAAGGAATTGTGAACAAACTGGCCGAACAGGGTGCCAAAGTAGTATTTACCTACGTATCCAGCGAAAGTGCCGCCAATGCAGTAGCCGAAGAAGCTGCCGCCACATATGGTACCGAAGTAATCGCCCTTAAAAATGATGCGGCTGATTTTGCACAGGCCGAAAAACTGATTGAAGATACAATGACCCGTTTCGGGCGGATAGATATACTGGTAAACAATGCAGGCATTACCAGGGACAACCTGCTGATGCGTATGAGCGAAGCCGACTGGGATGCGGTAATTACCACCAATCTCAAAAGCCTGTTCAATACCACCAAGGCAGTACAGCGTGTTATGCTCAAGCAGCGTTCCGGTTCTATTATTAACCTGAGTTCGGTAGTTGGCCGCAGCGGTAATGCCGGGCAGGCAAATTATGCAGCCTCCAAAGCCGGAGCCATAGGCTTTACACAGGCAATAGCCCGTGAGCTGGGTTCCCGCAATATACGCTGCAATGCCATTGCCCCGGGTTTTATCGAAACCGAAATGACCGAAAAGCTCGACGAGCAGACCAAGAACGGCTGGATACAGAACATTCCGCTGAAGCGGGCCGGCACTACCGAAGATGTAGCCAATACCGTGCTGTTCCTGGCATCAGATCTTTCGTCGTACATAAGCGGGCAAACCATAAACGTTTGCGGTGCCATGCTTACCAATTAATATACGATTACGCTAAAATCCGCGTTCATTAAACGGTGAACATAAGTCTGTCCTATACCTGGTGGTTTGTCCCCCTTTGTCTCCTTCTGGGAGCGGGCCTTGCCCTGTTATTATATTTTTACCGTAAACCCGAACAGGTAATACCGCGCAACATCCGGTTACTGCTGGGAATTGTACGTGCCTTTTGTATAAGTGTGCTGGCCTTTTTACTGCTGAATCCGCTGGTAAACCGCCTTATTACCGAAGAAGAACCGCCTGTACTTTACCTGGTACACGACAATTCGGCCTCGGTAAGGCTTACAAAAGACAGCCTGTTCTACAAAGGACAATACCTCGAGCAGTGGCAGAAGCTGCAGGATGCCCTGCGCGAAAAATATGCCGTGGAAGTATTACAGTTCGGCAGCAGCCTGGAAAAAGGCGACAGACCCGCTTTTTCGGAAAGCGAAACCAATGCCGAAAAAGCGCTGAAAGAGCTCGAGATTATAACGGCCGGCGTAAATACCGGGGCCGTAATCTTTGCCTCCGACGGTATCAATACCAAAGGTAATTCGCCGCTTACCCGTTTAGATGCCATAAAAGCCCCGTTCTATACCATTGCCCTGGGCGATACCGGCACCCCGCGCGACTGGTACATACGCGAGGTACTTACCAATAAGATCGCCTTTAGTAAAAGTAAATTCCCCATAGATATACAGATCGGGGCCGACAGGCTTAAAGGCCGGCAGGGAAAACTTACGGTAGAGTTTGGCGGTAAAAAGCTGCACGAGCAGGTATTTACTCCAGGCAGCGACCGCGAAGATTATTCCGTTTCGCTCTACGCCGAAGCCGGAGCTCCCGGCATACAGAGTATAAAAGTAAGCCTTAGTACCATCGACGGCGAAAACAATATCCGCAATAACCATGCGCTGGTTTTTATAGAAATTACCGATACCCGCAAAAAAATAGCCCTGGTAAGCGAAGGGCCACATCCCGACCTGGGTGCCATACGCCAGGCACTTTCGGCCGACGAAAACCTGGAAGTAAGCTATATACAGGCTGCCGAGTTTATACCTTCGCCCGATTACAACCTGGTTATACTGCATAATTTACCCGGCAGCAGCTTTCAGGCTACCGATATATTACAGAAGCTGCGTAACCAGGGCACACCCGTATGGTACATACTGGGTGCCCGAAGCAACATTTTCGCTTTCAATAACCTGAATGCAGGTATACGCATCAATGGCGGCAGCGGCCGCATGGACGATGCGCGCCTGAGCATAAACCGTTCTTTTTCGGCCTACAACGTAAGCGACGAGCTTATTGGCCTGCTGAGCAAAGCCCCGCCTCTGCAAACCTTTGCCGGCAATTACGAAGTGCGAAACAATGCCGATGTATTTGCCACCAAGACCATAGGCAGCCTGCAAACCGGTACGCCCCTGTTTGTGTTCTTTAACGAAAACGGCCGCCGTAGTGCCATACTTTGCGGCGAAGGCCTGTGGCGCAGCCGTATGTACGACTACGAACAGAACCAGAGTCACCGCATATTCGACGAATGGATACAGAAAACAGCACAGTTCCTGGCCATACAGGACGACCGTTCCAAGTTTCGTGTAGATGCCCGCAATATGTACAGCGAAACCGAACCCGTATATATCCGCGCCGAGCTCTACAACGATGCCCTGGAGCCTGTTACCGATTCAGAGGTAAAACTGCAGCTGAGCGATTCGGCCAATAAAAATGTACAGTTTACTTTTTCCAGGGCCAGCGACTACTACAGCCTGAACCTGGGCAAACTGGCTCCCGGTATATATACCTACAAAGCATCTGCCACACGCGACGGACGTTCCTACAGTAAGAACGGGCGTTTTGCCGTAAATGCCGATCAGCTGGAATATACACGCCTGCGTGCCGATCACGACCTGATGTACCAGATGGCAGCCCGCAGCAAAGGCGAAATGTTCTACCCCCAAACCATGGACCGCATACCCGCACAGCTTGCTGCCCGCGATGATGTGAAGCCTGTAACGCGCAGTTTCCGCGATTTTACTGAATGGATACACTGGAAATGGATATGCATTATGCTTATACTGTTGCTGGCCTGCGAATGGTTTGCCCGCAAATGGTACGGCACCTATTAACACTTGTTCGCACCATGCCTTTTTTGTAGGTTTGAAACCGTTTTTTAAACGCAGCACATATGGAAAAGACAATTATACTCAACCAGGAAGATATACGTATAAAAACCGAACGACTGGCCTTCCAGATTATGGAAGAAAACCACGAGGCTGCAGGGCTTTTCCTGGTTGGCATACTTCCCAACGGCTATATCCTGGCCAGAGATATCATTGAGCACATACAGCGTAACCTGCCCGATATACACTGCCGGCTCATAAGCGCAGCACCCGATAATAAAAATACGCCCAATGCCCAGGTACAGTTCAGCGGTAATATGGACGAAACACGGTCAGGAACCGTTATACTCATCGACGATGTGCTTAATTCCGGCAAAACAATGGCTGCCGTACTGCGCGAGTTGCTGCAGTATGCCCCGGCCCGCGTAAAAACGGCTGTAATGGTAGAACGAGCCTACAAAGATTTTCCTATAAAGGCCGATTACCTGGGTATTTCCGTAAGTACCAATATACAGGACCATATTGAGGTGCAGTTAGGCGAAGAAGCGGCGGCCTGGCTGCTGTAAATATCAACAGCGGTTAAAAACTTTTCCCGGAGCTTACTGTCCTTTTTTGTATATTTAGGTATTCAAGCAATACCTCTTCGCTATGTATTCAGATTTTGCCCGGCGCCATCGCCTTAAACCCGCCGATGTGGTGGTAACCCCAAAAAGTTTCATGGGTTTTGCGGAACATTACCTGGTGTATATGGGCCGCAACGAACAGGGACAGGAGTTTTATATCGAAAACAGCTACGAAAGCGGCGTTCGCTGGCTTAGCGGCGAAGAGTTCGAGGCCGGAAATCCCAAACACAAACGTATTCGCAGGTTCGGCGGAGACGAGCAGCAACGGCAGCAGGCACTGCAAAGGGCACTGGCAGAACTGGGCCGCTCGTACAACCTGCTCATGTTCAACTGCGAAAATTTTGCCAATTATGTGCAGTTTGGTATACGCCGAAGCCGCCAGGTAAACAATGCCCTGCTGGGTATAAGTACCGTAGCCGCCATAGGCCTTGTATTACCTCAGTTACAGGGCAGAGCCGGACAAAACTGATACCTGTACCCTGGTATAAATTCTTAAAAAGCCTTCTGCGGAAATAATGCCTTATTAATTTTAGCTACCTTGCGGCCTGTTTTGTTTGTTTTATGATTTCAATAACCAAAACGTCCGCTTCTAAGCTGGGCAGTATCGATTTCTCGAAACTGGAATTCGGGAAATACATTTCCGATCATATGTTCATTGCCAGCTACCGCAACGGACAATGGAACGAAGGCGAAATTATTCCTTTTGGCAATATAGAGATAAGTCCTGCAGCCCTGGTACTGCACTACGGACAGAGTGTGTTCGAAGGTATGAAAGCCTTCCGGATGCATAACGGAGCCCTGAATATTTTTCGTATTCCCGCACACATACAACGTCTGAACCGTTCTCTGGAACGCATGTGTATGGTACCCGTACCCGAAGCGCTGTTCCGCACAGCAGTAGAAACACTTGTAAATACCGACCGCGACTGGGTGCCAGCCAGCGGAGAAGGCTCACTGTACCTGCGCCCCTTTGTTTTTGCCAGCGAAAGCCGTTACGGTGTAAAAGTATCAGACGAGTTTACCTTTATTATATTTTCCGGCCCGGTTGGCCCCTATTACCCCAAACCTCTGCGTGTAAAAGTTGAGTCGCATTTTTCGCGCGCGGCGCGTGGAGGTACAGGAGCTGCCAAATGTGCCGGTAATTACGGGGCCTCGTTCTACCCCACCCATGTAGCCCGCCAGGAAGGTTTTGATGCCGTTATATGGACCGACGGACAAAGCCACGAATACATTGAAGAATCGGGTACCATGAACCTGATGTTTGTAGACGAAGGCCGCCTGATTACGCCCGAACTTACCGATTCCATACTGCCGGGTATTACCCGCGACTCTATACTACAGCTTGCCCGCACAAAAGGATACGAAGTAAAGGAATACCGCATTTCGGTAGCCGAACTGCAGCAGAAGCTCAGCAGCGGAGCCATAAGCGAGGCATTTGGTACCGGTACCGCAGCCGTGGTAGCCCCCATTAAAGAGATATACATAGACGGACAGGAATATACCCTGCCCGATGCCACAGACCAGGCCCTGATGTTCCGCCTGAAAGCAGCCCTGAACGAACTGCGTACGGAAGGTACCGGCGACAGCTTCGGATGGAATACAATACTGAACTGATTTACTGCTTTATAAAAGATTTGTGCAGCACAGCTCCTCCCGAGCGGACACCGATATAATACATTCCCGGAGCAAGGCTGCCCAGCTGTAGCATAAAGACTGGCCCCTGCTCCGGTATCCGGTAAACAATGCGCCCCTGCTGATCGTACACATATACCTCTGCCGGCACACCCATATTCCCATAAAGAACATCGCGTACAGGATTCGGATAAATATGTAATACCGGCTGCTCTGCCTGCTGATCCAGGCTGTAATAATACTGGTTAAAACAGGTATAAGAACCCATATCGTGATGCAGGTAAGGAAAATAGGTAGTGTAAAAGGTACAGATAAGGTTTTCCGTATCCTCAACCTCGGTACTGAACAGCCTTGGCTTCAGCGCGAATAAAGGGCCGTGTACACTACCTATGCCTTCGATCCATTCCTCTTCCAGCCGCGTAAAGAAATTAGGGCCCTCAGGCTCCTCAAAGCGGATGTGCTTATGCCAGTTCCCGCTTATTTGTATACTATCGGAATACTGTACTTTTACCCAGGCACTGAACAGACCAAAATTATACTGTACAGAATCGCCGGCCTGCAGCGAAAAATTGTATATCGTATCCGTATTCCCGGCTGTACTTCTAAACAGTACATACGGAGCCACCGAACGTATATAACCCTTAAAAACAGACGCGGACATATCCTCGCGTCCCGAAGTATAGAGTTTTAGCCAGGTATCTCCTGCAATAATACTATCTCCCGAATAAAAGTAAATATCGGTACGTGTAGCTATAAAACCGGGCTGCTGAGGCTGCCCGTAAGGATAGCGGCTGGTTACATACCAGCGCGATGTTGTATCGGAGAAATGGTCGGCCTGGGCATATATATAGCCTGGCAGGCATGTAAAAAGTAACAGAAGTATCTTTTTCATAATAAATACAGTGAGTAGTAAATATAAAAATATTTATACAGAAGTACTATAACTGTATCTAAATAATACAATACCAAAGGCCTGTTCAGTGCCTGTTTTTCCATGCCGCTGCAAACATACGTATGCGTTCGGCAATACGGGTTATCCATTCCAGCATGGCATAGGGCGGAAAAAGATGCATCATACCAAAGGTAAGTATAAACCAGCCGCTGAGGAACATATAGGCATCAGGCACTTCGCGGCGTACCTCGCCCGAAGCAGTTTGCTGCACATACACATCGGCAAAGCTGCCGCTACCCGAAAGCAGGATACATACAAAACCAAAAAAGATAAGCAGCAGTGCCAGGTAAAAATGCCGCGTCCACCAGCGGAATGCCGTACGGTTAAGTCGCAGATACAAACCGGCCAGGGTGCATATAAGTACAGTTATACCGCTGAACAGCATAGCCCGGGGCGGCTGTATAAAAAACATTGACAGAAGTCCCTTGGGCTCAATACCCGGGTCGAACAGGGCGAACGACAGATACAGCAGCAGCAGGGTAAGCATACTGAAACCAGCCTGTATTACAAACAATATAATATGTATTGTTTTTCGCACCATGAAACTAAAGGAAATACATAATATCCTTATACAGTTATACGGAATCTGCGGCTCTGAGGTTTCGCAGTGTAGCCTGGCGGTGATGATCTACATGATGCAGGGTAAAATACATCATTTCGCGCAGGGTAAGCTTTCCCAGCAGCGGATGAGGCAGAATGCACTGGTCCAGCTGCTCTTCGGGGTAACGGGCAATGGCTCCGCTGAGGCGTTTTACAGCTTTCAGCATTTTTTTTTCGAGTCGGGTCCGGTCGGCGGTACTTACCGGTGCCGGTACAAAAGCGCCTGTAGCGGTTCCGCCTTCGTCCAGTTTTTGCTGGTACCTGGCCACAACTTCGTTGTAGCTGCGCGAAGGGCGGTTGGCCGTACCAAACTTGCGTTTTACCACAAAACGGGGTAGAAAGGCCAGTAAACCCAGCGGCGATACCGACAGGTAAATATGCTCCATCTGCTGCCCGGCATTCCATTTACCGGCCGGGGCAAACAGGTAATCGTTATCGCTGAGCGAAGCAATTTCTGCGGCAAAAGCGGCATGGCGTTCTTTCAGGGCCTGTACAATCTGTTCGCGGGTCATAACCTTTGTATTTTATCAGGATAAAGTTGCAAAAAAAAGACGTACCTGCGGGGTACGTCTTCTGTTGTTCTATTTTTTGAGCGAAGCCACCAGGGCATTCAGCACATTACGGGCATCAGGATCCTGCCAGTGATGCAGCGTGGGCCCGAAATACTCGTCGTAATGCAATGTATACTTATGCACCAGGGAGGCGCGCATATTCTTTTTGGTAAGGGCAAAGGTTTTGGGTTCGAAGGCTGCCAGCTCTTTCAGCTTCGACCAGGAGCGGTCGAACACGATCTCCTGCGGGCATACATCGTCTACAAAACCGCTCTGAAGGGCTTCCTGGGGCAATAACAGTTTCCCTTGCAGCAGAAACTGGTAGGCATTTTTAGGGCCAACCACGGCGGCATACATTTCGTATATAGGTTGCGGAACAGCAATACCTACCGGCACTTCGTTAAGCCCGATACGGAATTTACCTTCGGCCATATAACGAAAATCGCAGGTAAGCGCCACAATGGCCCCGCCGGCCGGACTATGCCCGTTTATAGCTGCTACCAGGGGTTTGCTGAACGATAAAAGCGTACCGATCATGGAAGCAAAGGAATGCCAGAACTCCTGCGATTCTCTTTCGTCGTATGCCGCTACTTCCAGCACATCGAGCCCTGCCGAAAAAAAGTTGCCTTTGCCGGTAATAAGTGCCCCGCGAACGGAGCTGTCTTTGTCCAGTGCGCGAAATACCTCTGCCAGCTCGTCGATCATGGCCTTGTTCATGGCGTTGGCCGTACCTCTGTCGAGCGTTACAATGGCCAGGTCTTCGCGGTATTCAGTCTGTATAAATTCCATAGGTTATCGTATATGTTACCAGTCTTCGCCTCCCCCGTTATTCATATCACCGCCGTCGCCTCCGCCCTTACGGTTCCGGCGGCTGCCGAAATCCTGCTTACCGAATTTGTAGGTAAGCGAAAGGTTCAGGATACGGGTTTCGCGCTTACGGGTAAAGCTATTCACAAATGTAACATCTCCTCCGTCAAGTGCAAAACGACGGGTGTTAAATACGTCCTGCAGACTCAGGTTCAGCGACAATTTATTTTTAAACAGGTCGGCTTTCAGCCCCAGGTCGAGCCCCTGTACAGGCTTCGGACGTCCCTGCGGACTTGCCGGGGCCCACCAGAAGCCATACGTGGCCTGGGCTTCCATCCACTTGGTTATCTTAAAACCGGTAAGAATGCGTCCCATTCCGCCTATGCTCCAGTTACGCAGCCCGGTGCCTACATTAGAGCCGTTAATCTGGTAATAATACAGGTTCATATTCGGCATCAGATACCACCACTTAAAAAATTCCATACGGGCCGTAAGTTCAAACCCTGCAGAATGTGCATTGTTAAAGTTCTCGAACGAGGTAATACTTACCCCGTCGGCATTTACAGTGCGGTAACGGCTTATTACATTGGTGGTATAGCGGTAATACAGGGTGGGCGAAATAGAGTATTTGTTTCCGCCGTACGAATACGAAAACTCGAAGCTGTTGGTATACTCCGGGTTTAGCATAGGATTACCCGTATTGAGGTTGAGCGGGTCGGAATAGTTGGTAAAGGTATTCAGCTGACGGAAACCCGGGCGCGAGATCCTACGCGAATAATTGAGCTTGATATCGTTTTTGTCGTTAATCTTATACGACAGAAATACACTCGGAAACCAGCTGAAGTAGTTACGTGCATTTTTAGTTTGTGTAGTAACCAGGTCGGTATTTATAAGGGTTTCTTCTACACGCATGCCCAGCTTATACCCAAATTTTTTATATGCTTTGGCCATTTGCGCATACGCTCCGTACACCTGCTCGTGGTATACAAAGCGGTTGGTAAGAAAGGGGTTAGCAATATACTCGCCACTGAGCGGATCGAGTTCGAAATTGGTAAAGTCGTTATCGTTATGGCGGGCGGTATATTTTACACCTGTTTCCAGGGAATAATTCTTTTTAAACGGATGCGTATAGTCCAGGCTGGCTACAAAATTGCTGTTCTGCGACAGGTTTGTGGTACGCTGCCGTTCGTAATAACGCACGGTTCCGGCGTTAAGCCAGTTGTAATAGGCATTTTCGTACAGCTGTTCTTCGTTTTCGTTATTCCCGCTGTACGAAATATCGAGCGACAGCTCCTGGTTGGCTTTCTTGAACTGGTGCTTATAATTGAGGTTCAGATCGTAATTATAGCGCAGCTGTTTTTCGGAACTGGTACGTGCCCAGTCGTTTGTTTGCACCAGCGAAGAATCGAATATGGAATAAAATGTGGCATCTACGCTGTTGCCGGGGTTATAGCCAAAACCGCCGGATATACCAATGGTATTACGCGGGTTTATAAATATGTCCATACCCAGGCGGGCCATATGGTTCATGCGTTTGTTCAGTCCTTCGCTGCGGGTATTCTGCTGGTAAAGCGAATCGAGCAGGTAACTGGTACGGAAACTGGAACCGTTATTAAAGCTGTTGTTGCGGCGGAACGAATAGTTGGCAAACAGGTTAAAGCGTTTGTTGCGGTAGTTAAGATTTGCGGCAGCATTGTATTTACCTCGGGTACCGGCACCCAGTGTAACGCTGCCCGTCAGTCCCAGGGTTTTGTTCTTTTTAAGTACCACATTAATAATACCGGCCTGGCCGTCGGCATCGTACTTGGCATTGGGGTTTGTAATTACCTCAATTCGTTCTATAGACGAAGCCGGGATGCTTTCGAGTATGGCCTGGCGGCTGCCTCCCGTAATACCCGAAGGGCGGCCGTCTACCAGTACGGTAACCCCTTCCGAACCACGCAGACTGAGGTTTCCGTCGATATCTACATTTACCGAAGGTATCTGGTTCAGGATGTCTACCGCCGATCCGCCGCTGGTTGCCAGCAGTTTTTCGGTATTATACACCCGCTTGTCTATTTCGTTAACCACCATTGGGGCATCCGCCACAATTTCGGCACCTTTCAGGCTCTGGGCCGAAGCTTTAAGCAGTATGGTACCCAGGTCTTTAAGCGGTTCTTCGTCGCTTATCTTAAGTGTATCGCTCTGGTACATTCCATAACCCAGGAACGTAATTTTTACAATGTAAGCACCTGTGGCAAGGTTTTCGATAAGGAACGAACCATCTGCCGCAGTGGTGGTACCCGAAGCCAGGCGGGCCTCTCCTGGTTTTACAAGAGATATGGTAGCATATTCGATACTTTTCTTAGATGCCGCATCTTTTACCTTCCCGAATACTTTTCCGGGACCGGCGGCTCTTCCGCCCGGAGCCTGGGCATAAAGGGCAAGCGAACTTAAACAAAGGACTGAGCTCAGAATTATTCCTCTCATGGAGTAAATGTGCATAATTGTTCTTAGAATAGTTTTTGGACAAGGCTTTTTAACAAAGGTTTAATAAACACCGAAGAAATAATGATTGTTGCTCCTGTAAAGAAGGGCATACCCAGGTTTTCGGCTTCATTAAAAATAAGTGCGGCCATAATAATGCCGTATACCGGTTCCATGTTTACATACAGGTTCGATTTAAACGCGCTTATATATTTAAGGCAGTGCAGGGCCAGTACAAAGGTAAGTGCGGTGCATACCACCGAAAGTATAATAAGCCAGAGCCAGTCGCCGGGTTGGGGAATAATGGCCTGTGGCAGGGTTTGCCAGGGTTGGAACAGGGGCAGCAGCAGGCTCAGGAACAGGAATCCGAAGCCCAGTTCCACGGCGGTAGCTGCTTTGGCATCGAAACCCGTAGCGTACTTTTTATTCAGCGTAGAAAAAAGAGCGGCCAGGAAGGCAGCGGCAATACCCACACTAAAGGCTTCGGGATCGATCGAAGAGTCGGCATAAATAAAACGAACGCCTACAAATACCATTACACCCAGAAAGATATTGATCCAGTCGAAACGGGTGCGGGTAAGCACGGGTTCCAGTATAGCGGCAAAGAAAGAGCCTGTGGCCAGTGCCGAAAGAGCTACCGAAGCGCTGTCGGCCATTTTAATACTGCCATAAAAGCAAACCCAGTGCAGAGCTGTAAAAATACCGATCAGGGCCAGCTGCATCAGCTGTTTGCGGTTAAAACCAAGTATATTGCGCCATACACCCGGTATACACAGCAGTGTAAGCACGGTTATCCAAAGCCTGTGCCACACCAGTAGCGGCCCCGACAGGGAAATAAGCTTACCCAGTATGGCAGTGAATCCCCACAGCAATACCACAAAATGCATCTGCAGATCGGCCGAACGTTCCTGTTTCATAATTACGGTGCTTACATTTCCATACGGGCCATGGCCGTTACATGCTGGGTACTGAAGTCCCCCGCCAGGTATTTAAAATGGCCGCTCATGGCAATCATGGCCGCATTATCGGTACAATACGCAAATGGCGGAATATGTGCACGGCAACCGGCTGCAGCAGCCAGGGCGGCAAAACGGCGGCGCACTTCCGAGTTGGCCGAAACACCCCCGGCCAGGGCAATATCCTGCACTTTGTGCTCCTGCAGTACCCGTTCCATTTTTTCCATAAGTACCGAAGCAATGGTATGCTGCACCGAGGCACAAAGGTTGTTAAGATTGTGGCTGATAAAATCCGGATCGTCTTTCTGCCATTTTTGCAGGGAATACAATACCGATGTTTTAAAGCCGCTGAAGCTGTAATCGTAACCGGCAACCGCAGGCCGGGCAAAGCGAAAGGCTTCGGGGTTGCCCTCCTGCGCCAGTTTATCGATAAGGGGTCCGCCCGGATAGGGCAATCCTAATATTTTAGCCGTTTTATCGAAAGCCTCACCGGCGGCATCGTCGATGGTCTGCCCCAGTATCTCGAAGCTTGCGGGCGAATGTACCTTCACAATCTGCGTATGTCCGCCGCTAACAGTAAGGCAGATAAAAGGAAATACAGGCGGGTTGGCGGTAATACCCGGTGTTTTTATAAAATGAGCCAGTATATGCGCCTGCATATGGTGCACCTCTGCAAGTGGCACCTGCAAAGCCAGGGCCAGGGCCTTGGCAAACGACACCCCTACCATAAGCGAACCCGGCAAACCGGGGCCTCTTGTAAAAGCTACTGCGGATATACTTTGTTTTGCTATTTTTGCGTTCTTAATGGCAGCATCCACCACGGGAATAATGCGGGCTTCGTGCGCACGGGAGGCCAGTTCGGGAACCACCCCGCCCCAGGCCTTGTGTACATCCTGGGTATACGTAACATTAGAGAGCAGTTCTCCGTTACATAGTATAGCCGCACCTGTATCGTCGCACGAACTCTCGATTCCGAGGATGATGATGTCTGAATTTTGATCCATTTTGCAAAACGAGCACAAAAATACAGGAAAAGAGCATACAACGAGCCCCGCAAAAAAAAGCTGGGGTAAAAAGCTCTTTAAATGGACTTTCCGTATCGTGCTCAGCTTTTTCATCCTCTTTATTGTATGTGCGCTGCTGCTGCGTTTACCTGTGGTACAAACCTACCTGGCACAGCAACTTGCCTCCTATTTCAGCAATAAGTGGGGGGTAGAAATGAAGATCGAAAAGGTAGACATCCGCTTTTTTTCGTCTGTAGAACTGAAAGGGCTTACCATTGGCGACCACCACCAGGATACCCTGCTGCATGCCGGCAGCCTGGAGGCCGGAATCGAATACCTGCGCCTGCGCCGGGGAGCCCTGTCCCTTTCGCATGTATACCTGAACGACGGACTGTTCCGCCTGCACAAATACCCCAACGAAAAAGGCATGAACCTCGACTGGTTTATCGCAAAGTTCAAAAGCGACAAACCGAAAGATACCACCGCATCAAAACCTTTCGACTTCATTATTAAAAATATACAACTGCATAATGTAGCATTTAATCTCATCGACGAAACCACCGATTCGCTGCCCGCCCGTTTTCAGGCCAATAATATACGTACCCTTATTACGGATGGCGATTTTGCCAACTTCCGCATTGCCCGGGACAGTATACTGTTCCGCATAAACCAGCTGCAGGCCCGCGACCACAGCGGTGTAGGCTTTCAGTCGTTCAAAAGCGATTTTTGTATAAGCTCTACCTGCATGCTGTTCGAAAACAGCGAGTTCCAGACCCTTTCGGGCAGTGTGGTAAAAGGCGATGTACGCATGCTGTACGATTCGTGGAGAAGCTACGGTAAATTTCTCGACAGTGTGCGGTTCGACTGTCAGCTGAGCAATACCCTTTTAAATACCAAAGACATAGGTTATTTTGCCGGCAACCTGGAAGGCCTCGAACTACAGGCCGAACTTTCTACCCGCGCCAGGGGCCCCATTTCTAACCTGCGCCTGCGCGACCTGGATCTGCGCACCGGCAGCAATACCCATATACATACCGACCTAACCATGCGGGGGCTGCCCAATATAAACGAAACCTTTTTCGAGCTGGAGGCCCAAAACATACAAACCAGTATTACCGACCTCGAGAGCTTTCCCATGCCTCCCTTCGGTCAAAAAAACCGCCTGAAACTTCCGCCCGAAGTACGCAGTTTACATACCATTGCCTTCCAGGGCAGCTTTACAGGCCTGTACAACGATTTTGTATCCTACGGTAAATTCACTACGGGTGCAGGCACCCTGTTCACCGACCTGCAGCTCAGCGGCGATTCAGGCTTTGTAAATCCCAGGTATTCCGGCCGTATACGGAGCGAAGGTATAAACCTGGCTACCATACTGGGAAACAGCACCCTGGGGCAAACCGCCTTCGACCTCGATATAAAAGGTCGCTCCTTTGAGCCGGCAGCTATGGAGCTTTCGCTTAACGGCGACATACAAAAGATTATGCTCAACGGCTACACCTACTCCAATATAAACACTAAAACCGAATTCGTAAAAAATACCATCGACGGCCTGCTTACCATACGCGACCCCAACATACAGCTCGACGCCCAGGCATATATAGACCTGCGCCAGCGTTACCCGCACATTATAGCCAATGCCCGCATACAGGAATGGGACCTGTACAACACCCATGTATACAGCGATACCCTTACCCTGGCCAAAGCACGTATCGATGCCGATATACAGGGCAGTAATATCGAGAATATGGTAGGCTGGCTCAAAGCCGACAGTATTTATTTCTTTAAAGAAGACCGCGGCTACTCTCTGAGCCGGCTGATGGTAAATGCCGATTCTATCGAAACCACCCGCACGTTTTCCGTCGCATCCGACTATATCGACGCACACCTGGCCGGTAATTTTAAATTTATACCCCTCTACAACAACATTCTGATGAATATTACGCGTTACCTGCCCTCGCTTAATATTCCCTACGACGAAAAACTGGCTGCTACCAACGAGGCCATTGCCTTCGACATACAGTTTAAAAACATAAAACCCATTACCGAAGTATTTCTGCCCGCTTTTTACCTGGAAGAAAACTCCGAAATAAACGGCATTTACCGCACCAACGGAGGTACTATAGACCTGGCAGCCAATTCAGGAGAGATCGGCTACGGCAATATACGGCTTGCCGACTGGTCGCTGATTCTCGACAACAACGAGCGCGAGATCGAGCTTATGACCCGGGCCTCCCGCTTTCATATTTCGGACAGCGCTTACTTTTCGGGCGTGCGGCTGGTATCCGAAGCCTTTACCGATTCTCTTACGCTTACACTCGACTGGACCGGCGACTCTTACAACATTTCGCGGGGCTTTTTTAAAGTGGGTACACGCCTGGGGGCCGACAGCACCTATACCCTTACCGTATTTCCCTCCTACTTTGCACTGCAGGAAATGGAATACCGTTTCAGCGAATACAAAAACGTAGTATACAATGCCAGCGGCGTATTTTTCGAAAAAATAAATTTCCGGGCAGGCAACGGTCAGGAATTCAGCATCGACGGAACCATCGGGCGCAACCCCAACGACATACTTGCACTGCATATAAACCGCTTTCCGCTGGCCTTTGCCAACCGGTTCATAGGTTCTTCCGCCACCGACCTCAGGGGCTATATCAGCGGCGATATAGGAGCACACCGTCTTATGGCCCAGCCCTTTTTCGAGGCCGATCTCAGCGGCGATTCGCTCTATCTCAATAACAATGCCCTGGGCATACTTAAACTTAAAAGCAAATACAATATCGAAGAAGAGGTGCTGGCCATTAATTCCACCCTCAGTTACAACAACCGGTATTCACTCTCCGTAAAAAACGGTCTTTTTTACCCGCTGCGCAAGAGCGATCAGTTTAACATACCCATCACCCTCGACGATTTCCAGATCGGTATTGCCGAGCTGTTCCTTGCACCCGTTTTCAAAGACATGTCTGGTAAAATATCGGGCAACATGCAGCTCTTCGGTTCACTCCGCAAACCCGATCTGCGGGGTTCGGCCAGGCTTATGGATGCCACCTTTACCATACCTATTATCGGTACACGCTATCAGCTGAATTCCGACAGCGAAAAAGGAATTGTACTCAACTCAAAAGAAATAAACTTCGGTACCATACGTGTAAAAGACCAGCGCGGCGAATCGGCCATTGTAAGCGGACGTATAAAGCACAGCTTTTTTGCCGGTATGGAGCTGGATGTAGCTCTTAAAGCCCGCAATTTCCTGTTCCTGAACACCCGTTACAAGGAAGGCGATGCCTTTTACGGAACCATACCTGCCACTGGCAATGTAAGCATACAGGGGCCCTTCGACGATATAAAGATTGTAGCCAATGTAACCACCAATGCCGGAGGCAAACTGTTTCTGCCGATGAGTTCCGGACCATCTAAGGCTACCGACAACAGCTTTGTAATTTTTTACGACAGCCGCGATACCGCCAGTAACATAAACGAGGTAAAACTGCAGAAAGATATTTCGGTAGTGTCGCTCGATATGTTTGTAGATGTTACCGAAGACTGCGAGGTACAGATAATTTTCGACGAAAAGGTAGGCGATGTACTGAAGGCGCAGGGTAAAGGCAGTTTACGCATAGAACTGAATAAGCTGTACGAGCTTTCGATGTATGGCGAATACGAAGTATACAAAGGCGATTATCTGTTTACCCTCGAAAACGTAATCAACAAAAAGCTGCAGCTGCGTCAGGGCGGAATGATATACTGGTCGGGCGACCCCTATACTGCCAAGATTAATGCTTCGGCCATGTACGAGGTACGCACCAGTCCGTACCCGCTTATGCAAAATCATGCCCTGGGTTCGGCAGACTCTATGCGCTACAAGTCGAAAACCACCACACAGGTAATTGTAAACCTGAAAGGCGACCTTATGAATCCGCTTATTTCGTTCGATATTGAGTTCCCCACGCAGAGCGACGAGTTTAAAACAGCCATTAACGAGCGGCTTACCAGCGAAGACGAACGTAACAAACAGGCCTTTGCGCTGCTGGTTCTGCGGCAGTTTGTTCCCCCTTCCAACACCAGTGGCTCCATTGGTTTTTCCGGTGGCGGAGCTGCCAGCTCCAGCTCGCTCGAGGTGTTGTCGAACCAGCTCAGCAACTGGCTTTCCACGCTTACCGGCAATGTAGACCTGGGCGTGCGTTACCGCGGAGCCGACGGCACATCCAGCGGCAGCAATGAGGTAGAGCTTAACGTATCCGGCAAATTCCTCAACGACCGTATTATTGTAGACGGCAACTTCGGAGTAGCCACCAATAACAGTTCTTCTTCCGGCAACAACAACAATGCCAGCAAAACGGCCGGTATTATCGACGTAAACATCGAATACAAAATCACCAACGACGGCAAGCTCAGGCTGCGGGCCTTTAACCGTTCCAACGACGGGTATCTTACCGTGGCCTTTCCCTATACGCAGGGCGTGGGTCTTACCTATTCCACATCTTTCGACACCTGGAAAGAGGTAAAATTCAAAAAACGCAAAAAGAAAAACGACGAAAAAAAGGCCCCTCCGCAAAAGGCGGCTCCCAATACCAACCCGGCTCCGACCGAGCAAAAGCAACCCTCCAGGTAACATATTTTCCCGAATCCACAGCAATGAATTTTCTGCAAACCGAAAAACTACATAAAAGCTACGGCGACCGCGTTCTGTTCCGCGACCTCGACATAAGCATAGACCAGGGCGACAAAATGGGCCTGATAGCCCCTAACGGCAAAGGCAAAAGCACCCTTATGCATATACTCGCCGGGCTCGAACATGCCGATGCCGGAAGAGTTACCCTGCGCAACGACATACGCATCGGGTTCCTGCCCCAGGATCCCCCTTTCGATCCGCAAAGCAGTGCCTGGGACTGTATATTCGACTCCGGTTCCGAGATTGCCTCCACCGTACGCCGCTACGAAGAGGCCCTGCTCAGCGGTAATGAAGCCGATATGCAGCACCTGCTTGGCGAAATGGACCGCCTGCATGCCTGGGGCTTCGAGAGCCGTGTAAAAGAGATATTAGGCAAACTTAAAATTACCGAACTCGATAAACCCGTAGGCACTTTTTCCGGCGGACAGAAAAAACGGGTGGCACTGGCCCGCCTGCTGCTCGAAGAACCCGACCTGTACCTGCTGGACGAACCTACCAACCACCTGGATATAGAAATGACAGAATGGCTCGAAGAAGAACTCAGTACCGGTAAAAAAACCATACTGATGGTAACCCACGACCGCTATTTTCTGGACGACGTGTGTAATGGTATTATTGAACTCGACGACGATAATGTATACTACTATAAAGGCGATTACAGCTATTACCTCGAAAAAAGGGCCGAACGCCGGGCTGCACAGCAGAGCGAATACGACAGCAACCAGAATATACTGCGCCGCGAACTGGAATGGGTACGCCGCCAGCCCAAAGCAAGAGGTACAAAAAGTAAATCGCGCCTGGATGCATATTACAACCTGAAAGACGAAACCAAACGCGTACGCGACGAGAAAGGTATTGAGATGGGTGTAAAAATGCAGCATCTCGGATCTAAAATCGTAGAACTTATAAAAGTAAGCAAGGCATATGGAGATAAAGTGCTGCTGAACCAGTTTACCTATACCTTTAACCGGGGCGAACGTATAGCTGTGGCCGGTGCCAACGGTACCGGCAAAAGTACCCTGCTGAACATGCTTGTAGGCCGTATAAAACCCGATGCCGGTAAAATTGTGGTAGGCGATACCATACAGTTTGGCTTTTACGAGCAGGATGGCATGCAGTTTGCCGACGACGAGCGGGTAATAGAGCATGTACGCCGCATAGCCGAAGTGGTAGAAACAGCTTCGGGGCAAAAGATAAGCGCCTCGCAGATGCTTACCCGCTTCGACTTTCCACCCGACCGCCAGTGGGTTATGATCGGCAAACTGAGCGGAGGCGAAAAAAAACGCCTGTACCTGCTTACCATACTCATGCAAAACCCCAACTTCCTGATCCTGGACGAACCTACCAACGACCTGGATATTCTTACCCTGAACAAACTGGAGGAATTTTTGCTCGATTACCCGGGCTGCCTGGTAGTGGTAAGTCACGACCGGCATTTTATGGATAAAATCTGCGACCATACCTTTGTACTCGAAGGCCAGGGCCATGTGCGGGTATACCCCGGTAACTACAGCCGTTACCGTGCCGAAAAGCTGCACGAAAAGACACAGCAGCAGAACGAAAGCAGCAAAACAGCCCCGGCGGTTAAACCACAGGCGGCCAAACCTGCCAGAGAAAAGGTAAAGATGAGCTTTAAAGAGAAAATGGAATTCGATAAGCTCGAAACAGATATTCCACGCCTGGAAGCCGAGAAAAAAGAACTCGAAGAAGCCCTCGGTAATACTACAGACAGCCAGCAGCTTACCAGAATATCGGAACGGCTCGGGGTACTCATAAACGAGCTCGACGAAAAAAGTATGCGCTGGCTCGAACTAAGCGAGTTTGCAGGTTAAAAACCCGTTAACTTTCCGAAATATTGTAGTTTTATATAACTTCGCAGGAAATTTAGAAAAGGCCTATGGAACGCAAAGAAGTATACATTGTATCGGCTGTACGCACACCGATCGGAAGTTTTAACGGACAATTCGCCTCAGTTTCTGCTACGCAGCTGGGAGCGGCCGCTATAAAAGGTGCTGTGGAAAAAGCAGGTATCGCCCCCGAACTGGTAACCGAAGTATTTATGGGCCAGGTATTACAGGCCAATGCAGGCCAGGCTCCTGCCCGCCAGGCAGCCCGCTTTGCAGGTTTACCCGACAGTGTGCATTGTACCACCGTAAACAAGGTATGCGCCTCAGGTCTTAAATCGGTTATGTTTGCCGCACAATCCATTATGCTTGGCGATAACGATGTTGTAGTGGCCGGCGGTATGGAAAATATGACCCAGGTTCCCTATTACCTCGATGCAGCCCGTAACGGCTACCGCCTGGGTAACGGCCAGCTGATAGACGGACTGGTAAAAGACGGACTTACCGATGTATACCATAACTACCACATGGGCAATGCTGCCGAGCTTTGTGCCCGCGAATGCGGTATAAGCCGCGAAGAGCAGGATGCCTTTGCCATCGAAAGCTACAAAAGATCGCAGGCCGCCTGGGCTGCCGGTAAATTCGCAGAAGAGATTATACCCGTTGCCGTACCACAGCGTAAGGGCGATGCCCTGCTTATAAGCGAAGACGAAGAATACAAACAGGTAAAATTCGATAAGATCCCCGAACTGCGCCCCGTGTTCCAGAAAGACGGAACCGTAACAGCAGCCAATGCCTCCACACTGAACGACGGTGCTGCTGCGCTGGTACTGGTAAGCAAAGAAAAGGCCGAAGAACTGGGGCTTAAACCCATAGCACGTATCATAGGTTATGCCGATGCCGAACAGGCCCCCGAGTGGTTTACCACCACACCGTCGGTAGCTCTGCCCCGTGCTGTGGCCAAAGCCGGGCTTAGCATGGAACAGATCGATTATTTCGAGATAAACGAAGCCTTTTCGGTAGTGGCTATTGCCAACAACCAGAAAATGAACTTAGATCCGGCCAAAGTAAACATAAACGGCGGAGCCGTGTCGCTGGGGCACCCACTGGGCGCTTCCGGAGCACGTATACTGGTTACACTGCTGCATGTACTTAAGCAAAACAATGCCAAAACCGGCGCTTGCGGTATATGCAACGGAGGTGGCGGTGCCAGTGCGCTCGTTGTAGAAATGCTTTAAACAGTTATGAACCGGTTCTTCAGTACCCTTCAGGCACTCTCTCCCATTCTTGAAGCTGCTCATACAAAGGCCCCCAGGGCAGATGAGCTGCTCTTCGGAGAAGTATGCGAATGTACGGGCGAAGACGGTAATTACTATAAAATACGGCATCTCTGGAATGCCAGCGAAGGGTATATACTAAAGAATCAGCTTGCCGAAGTAGATGCAACCTATGCAGGTGCTTTTGCCAAAGGAGAATGGCAACGTTTGTTTGCGCCCTCGGCACGTATCGAAAACGAACGTTCGGGTCTCGCTTATACCCTTACCGCCGGAAGTATACTGCCCATGCTCAGCAACAACCGTTTTAGCCTGGCCGGCGAACAGTTTCTTATAGACCCTCCCCTGGCCGGCACAAGCCCTGTCCTTACATCCGATATTATACGCGATGCGGTGCTACTGTTCCTGAATGTACCTGAATCGCACGGCGGCCGCAGTATAATGGGTATAGATCCGGCTCTGTTCTGCCAGCATATATTTGGCTTTGCCGGTATACGCCTGCCCCCGGAATTAGAGGCTATGGCTTCCGCTGGCACCCATGTAGATTTTGTACACGAACTTAAATGCGGCGATCTTGCCTTTTTCAGCGATGCCGATGGCCGTATTATCCATGCCGGTATTGGAATCGACGACGGCTGGATGATACACTGCGACGGCAAAGTTAAAAGCGGGCGGCTCGACCAGCAGGGCCTCTTCGACCCCAGAGAAAACCGCTATATATATCAGTTGCGGTTAATTAAACGTTACTTCTGATACCATGTTTCGCATTCCAAAACTAAATACACGGCAGGTAGATAACCTGAATATAGGCCTCATGATACTTTCCCTTATACTGGCCTACGTACTTCCTTTCGAAGTATTCCTGTTCTCCTATGCCGTACTGGGGCCCCTGCACTATCTTACCGAAATATCGTGGCTGCATCAGAAAAAATACTATGTATCCGTAAAAAAAGAACAGAATAAATGGATATTCCCGCTTATTGTGGTGCTGCTTTCGCTGGTGCTTACCATCGATAATGTTTTTTCGCTGTTTAAGGTAAACATAGAGCTGCCTTCCATTATCCGCGGCACCAATATTATCTTTTTCCTGTTCGGGCTGGCCTTTATACTTATTATGCTGCGCCGCAACCTGCACCGTATTGTAGCCATAAGTGCACTTACCATACTTTGCCTGGCACTGAACCTGGAAAAAGAATGCATAAGCTGCACCGACGAAACCAGCAATGCCCGTATCGAATACTGCGACATGCAAAACAAGCAGGGCGTTAAAAACTTTATCCGTAACCGCTGCAAAGACATCGATGCCGACGGCTACCTGAACCCCGGTACCGATTTTGAGCAGGGTTATTCCTATTACCCCCTGGTAGTGCTTGTTACAGCCTACATACCTACACTTATCCATGTGTATCTTTTTACCATGCTGTTTATGTTGTTTGGTGCACTCAAAAGCAACTCCACCAATGGTAAAATAGCGGTAGGACTACTGATACTGTGCGGAGCCATGCCCTTTATTTTCGATGCCGGTTTTATCCCTTATCAGATTTCCGATTATGCCCGCAAAAGCTACGATGTATCCTTCCTGGATCTGAACCAGCTTATTTTCCAGAATTTCGGCCTGGGCAATACTGATCCCGATACCATTTACACCTCACGCATAGGTATTATGCTGGGGCGTTTTATAGCCTTTGCCTATACCTACCATTATCTTAACTGGTTTAGTAAAACCAGCATTATACAATGGCACAAAATGCCCCGCCTTAACCTGGGTATTGTGCTGGTAATGTGGGCTGCGGCCGTAAGTTTATACCTGTACGATTACCAGACCGGGCTTACCGCTCTGCTACTGCTGAGTTTTCTGCATGTATTTATGGAGTTCCCGCTCAACTTTCAGTCGCTGCGCGGTATTATTGAACATGTAAATCCCTTCGGGAAAAAAGCCGCCACGGCCTGATTTACAGAATATCGCTGAGAGTAAGATGCTGAAATTCGTGTGTCCAGAACGAGCGTGTTTCCCGCACAGGATGGCCGAGTATACGTTCTATTCCTTCGGTTGATGCCACATTATCCTTAAAAAGCAGCTTAAACTGATCGTAATTCATAAGCTCGGGGAACCATACCGAAATAAAATTCCGGGTAACCGGTTCAATCAGTTTTTTAGGCAGTTCAATAGGAAAGAGTTTTTCTTTACCCGAAGCCAGCAGCAGCAGTTCCTTAAAGCTGAAAGGCGTTGCGCCCACTACATCAACGGCGCCAAAGGGCAGCTCCGGTGCACTGCATATACGTTTTACCAGTTCTATAAGATCTTCAGGCATTACAGGCTGTACACGTGTTTCGGCAAAGCCCTGCGGCATAATAGGGCGGTTCTGCAATACCTTGCTCATAAATACCAGCCATTTAAACTTCTTTACCAGCAGCGTACCGCTGAGGCAGAGTATAGAAGGCCGCAGCACACAGGTATCCGGATGACTCAGCAACAGCTCGTCGCCCAGGCCTTTGGTGCGCAAAAAGGCAATATCGTGCCCCGGATCGGCACCCAGGGCCGAAATATGAATGATGCGCGGATTACCGATACGGGCCCGGTTAGCCAGTATGGTACGTACCAGGTCGATATGCACTTTCTTAAAATCGTCCTCACGGCTTTCGCGTATAATACCGGCACAGTTTATAAGCACATCCTGCTCGCCCAGTATACTCCAGTCGTGCAGGTCCGGATCGAACACAAAGCAGCCTTCCACCCCCTTGCGCGAACAGGGCGTAAGCTGCATATGCGGCTCCGTTCGGAGTGCCGCCGTTATGCTGGAACCGATAGCGCCCGAAGCGCCTATGATAACTATTCTCATACGCTATGCCCCAATATCCACCATTTCGGCCTGGGCCTGCAAATATAAACAGATTCGGAGTTCATAGATGCAAAGGCCCGTATAATAAAGCGATGGCAGTAAATATACCGCTGCCATACCATATAACAGCAAAAGTATATGCTCATAATTCCAGTTATACAACCCGTATACAGCTGCCATAACAGCCATGGGACATAAAAGCGCAAAAAACAGTAAATGGTAAAAACGACGCGGACGTGTAAGATACTGCCCTCCCCCCACCGAAAAGTAATAAAACAGGTGTAGCACAAACTGCCATAAGGGAAGCAGCAGCGCACATACAAGCACCAGGCCAGGCTGAGCATTAAAGAAAACGAGCAGTATTACCATGCCCAGCAACAACAACTGCAGGGCCAGATCGGCAGTACGGATTATCCTGTTCATAACTGAATGGTTTTATTCCGGAAATACAGCAGCTGTGGCTGTAAATCCACTCTGCAAAGATACTAATTTCCAGCAAACTTTCACAAATTACTGAAAATTCAAAAATATTTAGCCGGCAGAGAATTACAGATTCTGCAAAAGCAGTAAAAGAATTGTTATTTTTGTGCACATTTACAGGTATGAGCACATCCGATCATCCGATACGCATTCTGCTGGGCGACACCCAGTACCTTATCAAGGCGGGGCTTAGCCAGCTTATCCGCGAAAATGCCGACCTGGAGCCGGCAGGTTCGGTACATAACCTGGAAGACCTGGAAGAGCGTTTGCGGAGCGATGATTTTGACCTGCTGATCGTAGATAAGAATTTCGGAAATTTCTTCGAAGAAGAATACCTTGAACGTACCGGTGAGATATTCCGAAAGAAGTACGTACTTGCCATATCCGATATGGATAAGGAAGGTATTTACCGTATACACAAGCATCATCTTACCGGTTTTATAACCTACGAAAGTCATAAAGACGAGATACTGGAGGCCATACGCAAATCGGCCGCAGGCATTAAATTTTTCAGTCCGCGTATTGTAGAGGCACTTATTGCCATGACCTACGGGCCCGGAGCTATGGGCGGCACCCGCCCTGCCGATGCCGGCGAACGCGACAGGCGCAGTGCACAGAGCGAGGCTGCGGCCCTGCTTTCCGAGCGCGAAAAAGAGATACTGCAGCTTGTAGTAAAAGGTAAAACCGCCCAGGAAATGGCCGACGATCTGTTTCTGAGCATACACACTATTTATACCCATCGTAAAAACATACTGAAAAAGCTCTCCTGCAAAAACGCCACCGAGCTGCTGAACTTTGCCATGAACAACAACCTGATGGAATAAGAGGTATGGGAAAGCATGCGCATACCGATTCCCACGATTGTTCGCACAAACACAGCCATGCACACGAGCACACACACGGCAGCGGTACCACACGCGCCATCGTATGGGCACTGGTACTGAATATACTGTTCACCGTTATTGAATTTATTGCCGGCTCCTACTCCAACTCAACCGCCGTATTATCCGATGCCGTGCACGATCTGGGCGATTGTTTTACCATAGGTTTTGCCCTGGTGTTGCAAAAATTTTCCACCCGCAGGGCCAACGGGCGTTTCCCCTTCGGATACGGACGTTTATCAGCAGCTTCGGCCTTTATAACCTCTGCAGTACTTATCGGCGGTTCGCTGTTTATGCTGGCCGAATCGGTACAGCGCCTCCTCGAAGCCCAGCATGTTATACGCACCGGTATTGTAATACCCCTGGCCGTAGCCGGACTGCTTTTCAACGGTGTGGCAGCCCGCTTTCTATTTCACGGGCATACCCACGAAGGTTCCCATGCCCGCAGAGCCATTGCACTGCATTTTATCGAAGATATACTGGGCTGGGCTGCGGTACTGGCCGGAAGTATTATTATCTGGTTTACCGGCTGGATGTGGATAGATGCAGCCCTTTCCGTTGCCATAAGTCTGTTTGTACTGTTCCAGGCAGCAAGAAATATGTGGAAGGTTATACCGATATTCTTCGATACCCGCCCGGATACAATAAAGCAGGAAGCTGCCGAAAAAGAAGCCGCCGCAGTATTCGGCAATGCTTTTGTTTCTCTGCATATATGGAGTATCGATGGTAACCGGCATGCAGCCATTATTCGATTGCACAGAAGCAATACCCACACTGTACAAGACCTTGGCAGCAAAAAAACGCAACTCCTGAAGGCTTTATCCTCCCAGCAGGTATACTGGTTGTATTTCGACCTCGACTAAGCACAAAAAGCTGATAAACAAAAGCATAGCAATAGCACCTATTTTAATTTAACGAAGTTCAGTTAAACTAAAATAACGTTGCTTAGAATAAATCCTGCGTTTATTACAAACAATAACAAAAACACACATTGTTAACAAATTAAAGCATTGATAAAAAACACCTTAACACTTAAAAAAACAATAATGTAAAAATTATAGTTTACATCATTTTAACTTTTACAAAGGTCTATTTAAAGCATATATCTCCAAAGCAAAAAGCTAATACCTAAGCGCATACATCTTATACCTTCTTACCTGGCCAGTCTTTACCCTTTGTGCACATATACAGGCAGCAGGGTTCTTAGTATAGCAAAACGGCGTTATAGTTATTAACGCATACCGCATGAGCACCCGGCTTAGTTGTAATTTCAGTGCTGCTTTACAACGCCTTAGAAATGACAAAAGCACACAAATTCATTCTGCCCGGGTACAGGCATTTACGCAACGTGGTTATCGTTGACGACAGTACGCTCGATTTTCATTACATGGAAAGGCTCATCCGCAGGCTGAGTCCGGCCATTGAGCTTGCCCATGCCCCCGACTTCGGCATACTGCTGCAGCTTATACAGCAGCGTAAACCTGCATTACTTATCTGCAATACGCGTGTAGGCAGACGCAGTCTGTTCAGTTTTTACGACCGCAACGAGCAGTTACACGATATACCTATACTTATTGTTTCGAAACATACCGAGCTTGCATTACAGGCCTTTCAGCGCCGCATGGTACATTTTATAAAGAAACCGGCCCGCTTCGAAGATCTTGCCGATGCCTTTTTCCGGGTAGAAGAGTGCTACAAAATGAAAGCGGCCATGCGTCATAACGAGCAAAATCTGTACCTGCCCGTACTGCGCGAAAGGGCACTCTCATATGTACCTTTTACCGATGTGGTATACCTGAGAGCCAGCGGTTCGTACACCTATATTATGCTCCAGAACAAAGAGCGCCTGTGTGTTTCCAGGAACCTCGGATACTACGAGGGGCAGCTGCCTGCATTCTTTTTAAGGATAAACAAATCGGTAATGATAAACCTGCACTTTATAAAACGTATATACAAAGACAACACCTATATAGAGGTTGGAGATACACATACCTTCGAAATATCGATACGCCGCCGCTCCTATGTACTGAAACAGATACAGCTGTTCCACAGCGGCATGCTTTAAATGGCCAGGCTGCCATGCTTTTCCTTTCCGGCCAGGGTTATTTTAACCTCAAAGGTATTATTCATACTTTGCACAAAGCAGGTTAAACCCAGGTCCTGCGTAGTTTTATCGATAAACTTACGTCCCAGGCCGGTCGACTTTTTCCAGGTTCTGAAAAACATCGACTGGGCCGTTTCTTCGGAGCGATATACATTCTTAACCACCAGGAACCCTTTTTCCACACGTACATGTATATCTGTACCCTCCTCTGCATATTTAACGGCATTATCGAGTATATTAAACATGAGATGCCTGAACAGGAAACGGTTCGATTCGATACATAGATCAGGCTGCAGGTCTATATGTATACGTTTATTTTCGAGCCGGGTAGCCGATGAAAAAACCTCGCTCAGCTCTGTAATGAGTCCTGCCAGTGAAAAACGCTGGTTTTCGTCGCGCGTATGCGGCAGCTCCTGCTCGTTATACAGATACAGCAGAGAATTAATAAAAAATATCTGGCGTTCGATAAGCTCTACCTTATCGCGCAGATGGGTTTGCAGGTAGGCGTCCCGGTTTTCGATCTCCACCAGCATAAGGCTTGCCTGCAGGGTAGCCAGCAATCCCTTAAGATCGTGCGAAAGGAGCGAATACAGCTCGTTCTTTTCCCTGATATTTCGTTCGAGTTTACTTACACAGGCATCCAGGTTCAGGTACAGGTTACCGCTTTCGTCGCTCAGCTTCAGCTGACCGGCCTGCCAGCTTTCGCCGCTTATATACTTGCCCAGCTTATCGGAAATAAGGCGGGTTGGCTCAGTAATTTTATTCAGGAAGTACAGCATAATAACAATGGTAAGAGCCGTAAATCCGAACAATATCAGCAGGCAGGCAGCGGAACCAATCGAAGAATACTCTATAAGCACAAACGCAAGTATACCTGTACTAACAGCATAGGCTCCCCCGAAAAGCAGGAAGGCGGTTCTGTACGAAATTTTAGGTGAAGAAGGAGGACGGTTATTGTCTGGCTGGGATTTGGTACGCTCCATGACTAAAGGTTGTTAAGTGGTTATACGATATTCAAAGTTAACAAAAAAACGTCCCCTTTTAAACGCAGGTAAAAAATCGTATAACATTCCTTAAAAAAACAACACACTATTACAGAAACAATTCATTACAAAACAGACATTTATACTAAAAAAGCAAAAAAGCATAGTCGTAAACAATCGTACCCGACAGCTTATTAACACTGTTTCAAAAAATAGCACAACACACTGATAAACAGAATAAAAAACACAATAAGCGAGCTTAAATATAAGCTAAAACAGGGGCCTTTATTTACACTCATTAAATAAACATTTACGCTCCTTAAATATACGTTTACGGGTATACATTTCAGCAAGTTCGTTCAGTACGCATGGAATAAATTTACTCTACATCAACTAATTAACTCGTATGAAAAAATCACTACTCTTTTTGTTGTGTACTTTCCTGCTAACAACTGCCATACGCGCACAGTTTTATTCAGACACCCTGTTCTTTGCCAATGCATGTCCTTCGGGTGTAAGCTGTACTGCAGGCTGTTTAAATCCCCTCTTTGCCGTAGACAGCAGTCAGACAAATTTTGCTACCCTGTACAATGGTTTGGGTGTAGGCAGTGCGGTAAGTATCGAATTCGGTTTTTCGGTTCCCGCCCAGGCAGGCGCACTTGTAGGTATAACCCTGCAGGAAGGCAACCAGTTCCTGAGCGCAGGTCTTCTTTCCAACATCTCGGTACAGCTCTTCAGTTCGTCCGGGGTTCTTGTAGGGCAAAAAGCCGGACTCAATCTCCAGGACCTGGGGCTACTGAGCAGCAACGGTTCTATGCCCACCTATGCCGTATCTTTTTTTACTGCGCCAGGGAATTACAACATACAAAAGGTACGGGTTACCCTGGGTGGGCTGGCCAATGTACTAAACGACATACGGGTATTTAACGCATTTTACCTGGATCCCGCACAGAACAGCAGCGGTAACATCTGCGGACTCGAATATGCCGTAAACCACCTCAGCTCCTCCTGCTCGGGCCTGCTGTGCAGCGTACAGAATCCCTTACTGAGTATAGATCTGCAGAACTACGACAACTATGCCCTTATGAATATACCCATAGGTCTTATTGGTATACTGGGTACGGCCCAGATGGAACTTTCGTGGAATACCCCCGGCGATTCCGGCGATTTTGTAGGCTACATTATCGGGCAGCATAACCTTGCACTGAGTCTTTCGCTGCTTAATGCCATAGATATAGACCTGCTCGACAGCAGCGGGAATGTGGTTTTTTCACAACTTGGTTTCCAGACGGTAAGCCTTACCCTTATGTCCGGCTCATCAGACAAGTCGATTGTTGGCTTTTATGCACCCGTAAAATTTGTAAGTGCCCGTTTGCGGCTTACCCAGCTGTTAGGTTTACTTACCTCACTGCGGATATACGGTGCCATTAAATTCAATCCTACTCCGCAGGTGGTACAGATAAACTCCTCAGTAAGCGGCAATCCCTGCCAGGGCGATACGGTATACCTTACGGCTTCGCCGGGTTTTGCCAGTTACTTCTGGTCTACCGGCGATACCACCCAAACCATTGCCATAACCCAAACAGGCACATATACGCTTACCGCGCTCGATTCTTCGGCCTGTATGTTCTACTCCAACATTGCACCGGTAAACTTTAATCCGCTGCCTTCAGCACCGGTTATGCTACCCGTTAGCGGTAATCCGCTTACCATATGCCAGGGCGATACCACCTTTCTGAGCATCAGCAGTTCGGTTCTGCCCTTTATCTGGAACACCGGCGATACCGCCCAGACCATTGCCGTAACAAGTGCCGGGCAATACTATGCCCTTGTAACCGACACACTGGGCTGCAGCAATTATTCCGATACCATCCAGGTAAATACCGACTCTGCCGCTATATCCCTGCTGAGTGCAGCCGATAATATATGTGCCGGAAGTACCGTAACCATTAACGTACTTGCCAATGGCACTGTAACCTGGAACGACGGCAGTACAGGCAGTTCCTACCAGGTGTCGCCACAGGTAAGCAGCACCTACACGGCATTTGTATTTACCCAGTATGGCTGCAGCGACATGCTGCAGGTTACCATAAACGTAGCCGATTCCGCAGCTATCGCCAATGCCGCCGACGACAACAGTACCATTGAAGAAAACGAGATAAACGCGCTCCTCGATATCAGCAACAACGACCAGCTCCACGGCAATGCTTCCTGGAATATACTTTCCGGGCCGGTTAACGGCAGTGCCACCATACAAAACGGCGAAATACAGTACACTCCTTCACCCGGCTACCACGGTACCGACAGCATACAATACGAGGTATGTACAGCCAATATATGCGGCAGCGAATGCGACACGGCCTGGCTGCGCATTATCATACTCGAAGATCCCGATGGAACTAACGATCCGCCGATACGCATTCCCGGAGGTGTTTCCCACAATGGCGACGGTATAAACGATATATTCTACATCGAAGGACTCGAATACTACCCCAACAATCGTCTTACGATACTAAGCCGCTGGGGCGAGGTGGTATACAAGGCCGCGCCCTACACCAACAACTGGGACGGGAGTGCCAATACAGGCCTTATTACCGGCAACGAAAAACTTCCCGACGGCACCTACTATTACGTACTTATTCTCGGCAACGATTCCAAACCCATGCGTGGTTTTATAGAACTGCGTAAGTAAACACTAAACATATTCAATATGAAAAAGATAGTTAACATACTGCTATATCGCTGGGTGCTGATAACCCTTAGCCTTACGGGTGCCCCGGCATTTGCCCAGGACATACCCCACTATTCTCTGTACATGTTCCACCAGCCTTTTATAAACTCTGCCGCTTCCGGTTCGTACGACGGTATTTTCGGCAGTCTTATCGTAAACAACCAGATGATGGGCTTTAGCGGAGCCCCTGTTGTGGCCACACTCGATGTAGGCGGGCCCATAGCTAATACCAACCTGGTGCTGAGCGGCCAGCTTGCACACGAAAAAATCGGTGTTTCCAACCGCAGTAATTTTGGCATAACGGCGGCCTATCGGGTAAAACTCGATCTTAAGAATTACCTGTCCTTCGGACTTTCGGTGGGTGCCAAATACGTAAATTCCGACTTTTCGCAGCTCAACAGCGGCAATGTAGCCGACCCCACCTTCAGCAACCGTATAAATTATGTTTCGCCCACCATACGCGCCGGCGTATACTATTTCCGCAATAATTTCTATGCCGGTATCGGGGTAAACAACATCCTGAGCGACAACCTCAACAACAATACCCTGGGCCGCATACGCGACGTAGAGGCCGATCCGCGTTCGATGCACTGGTTTGCACAGGCAGGCTACCAGGTACGTTTTGCAAAGGTATGGAAATTCCAGCCCTCGCTGCTGCTCAAACATATTGCCGGTGCACCCTTCCAGTTCGATGTAAATGCACACTTTATGATAAAAGACCGTGTAGGCTTTGGTGCATCCTACCGCTCGCTGGGCACTACGGTACTGCTTATCGACTACACTTTCAGGCAGGGTGTAACCATTGGCTATTCGGGCAATTTTGCCATTAACAACAAAGCCAGGGCCGCTTTTATGGGGCATGAGATATTTCTCGGTTTCCGCCTTAAAAACAAGAACAAAAACAACTTTATAGGTGTAGATGTACCCCGTTTTTAAACCCAAAAATAAAACACAATGAGAAACAGTATACTATGCTATATTATAAGTGCGGTTCTGTTTGGCGCTATGCTGCCACAGGCTTCTGCACAGCTTTTTGGCGACGAGATTGCCGAAAACGAATTCAGCCGGGGTAATTACCGTAAAGCGCTCGGATACTACAACGAACTCTCGGCAAAAGACCGTTCGGGAAAATACCTCTGCCGTATTGCCGATTGCCAGTTAGAGCTTAAAGAGTACGCCTCTGCTTCGAAAAACTACGCCAAATACCTCGAAAAGTACAACACACCGCTGTCTGTGCGGCTCAGCTATGCCCAGGCCCTGCTATACCAGGGTAATTACGAGGCTGCCCGCGAGCAGTTGTATGCCTTTCGGAACGGCAATCCCAGCAGTAACCTGCAGCAGGCCGAACTGCTGCTCCAGAGCATTGCCTATGCCCGGGAAAATGCCAGTACCGACACCAACGAAAAATACAGCATTATTAAGTCTGACATACAGTTAGGCGGTTTATACCTTGGCGGTAATTCCTTCCGGGATGCCCTGCTTACCTCCAAACCTGCCGCTGCCGGTACAGATGCTCCGGGCTACCGTTTTGCCACCTTTCCCTACGGTACACACAAGCCCTATACAGCCCTTACCTATACCGACAGCATCAACAATAAATACTACATGGGTTCGCCCAGTTTTACCGGTGATTGCAAAAATATGTACTTCAGCTCCAATAAATCGGCGAGCGACAAAGCCACTCCTGCGCAATACGCCAAAAACAGACTCAGCAGCAACGGCCGCAACACCCTGGGCATTTTCCATTCGGTGCTCAGAGACGGCAAGTGGACCGATATCAGTGCCCTGCCTTTCAGTTCCGACGAGTTCAGCGATACCCATCCGTTTATCAGCCCCGATGGCAGTTACCTGTATTTTGCCTCCAACCGTCCCGGTGGTTTTGGCGGATTCGACATCTATTTCTGCAAGAGCGAAGGCAGTGGAATGTGGAGCGCTCCCATGAACCTGGGCGGCCGGATAAACACCTCCTCCGACGAAATGAATCCTTTTGTGCTGGGCGATTCGCTGCTATACTTCTCTTCAGAAGGGCGGGTAGGCTTCGGAGGAGCCGACATCTACTACTGCCAGGGACAGAAGCACCGCTGGGGCGATCCCCGCAATATGGGGCCCGGTTTCAACTCCTTTGCCGACGATTTCGGGATTTCGTTCGACAGTTCCGGTACATACGGACTCTTTGCCTCTAACCGCGACACCCGTAATGCAAACGACGAAATATGGTACTTTAGCCGGGTAATAAACTACATAAGCGGCGGCGGACAAACCCGCGACAAGTTCAACGGCAGCTCCCTGCCAGGCGTGCAGGTTCAGATTTTTGAAGAAGGTAAAACCGAAGCCATAGCTACGCTAAACTCCGATGCCGACGGACAATACAGCTACGATAAATTCGAGCCCGGCAAGCGTTACCTGCTGCGGGGCGAAAAAGAAGGCTACCTCCGCCGCGAGGTACAGGTAGATCCGCAGTTTACCGCCATGGATAAGATCGACCTTTCGCTCGACCCCAAACTCAAAAAGAACGACCTGTTCGCCTTTAAAGATATCCTGTTCGAATACAACCGGGCCGAACTGATGCCTGCCTCCGTTTCCACGCTCAACCGGCTTGCCGAACTGCTTATCGTAAATTCCGGAGCTATCGTAGAACTGAGTGCCCATACCGACTGCCGGGGCAACAGCAGCTACAACGACAAACTCTCCCAGCGCCGGGCAGAATCGGCCGTAAATTACCTGATATCGATGGGCGTAGATGCCGATCGTATTATTGCAGTTGGCTACGGCGAGCGTAAGCTCAAAAATCATTGCCGCGACGGAGTTCCCTGCAGCGAAGAAGAACACGAGTTAAACCGCCGTGTAGAAATTAAAGTTATTGATATGAAACAATTATCACAGATGTAGCGTACTTAATAGAAGGGAAGAGAACGTCTGCAGGTGTTCTCTTCCGCTATATGTATTACGTGCACCACCTTAAACATCCCTGGTTATGAAATCGGATTTTACACATCTGAACGATATTATCATTCTGGAAGATACCATCGTAGACTTTACTTTTTTACAACGTATTACCCAGAAGCTGCTTCCTTATGCATCTATACGCCATGCCCACAGCATCGAACGTTTCCGGCAGCTTTTCGAGCAGTCGCGCCCTACCCTGCTTATATGCGATATTGAACTGGGGAGCGAAAATTCTCTCGACTTCTTCAACAACAATAATATCCTGGACGATACTCCCATTATTATTACCTCCAACCACCCCGAATTTGCCGTTCCGGCTTTCCGGCTCAAAGCCTTTCACTATCTCGAAAAACCGGTAAAAATGACCGAGCTCAGCGAAGCTTTCGAGCGTATTGAGGCACATTACAGAGCAAAAACATTTAGTCCGCAGCCCCCGGCTACCCAAAACCTGATGGTAAACACCGATAAGTTCATTTCCTTCCTGAATATGGACGAGATTGTGCAGCTTACCGCCGACGGACCCTATACGCATATACGACAGGAAAACGGCAAAATAACCATTGTATCCAAAAACCTGGGTTCGTACGAGGCCCGGCTGCCGGCATTTTTTGTGCGGGTAAACAAATCTGTGATTATTAACATGCGCTTTGTTGACCGCATACGCAAAGACAATACCTTAATCGAAATGCGCGATCATCCCCCGGTAGAAATATCCGTACGCCGCAAGGTAGAAGTGATGGAACAGATAAAGAAATTCTTCGCCGGCGAACTCTGAGGCCAGGCTTACACTTTAGGGGTTAAAGTGTATATTTGCGCCAAAGACAAAAGAATGAAGATTGCAGTTTTACTTTCAGGATGCGGGGTGTACGATGGTGCCGAAATACAGGAGAGCGTATTTACCCTGGCGGCCATTGCCCGCAACGGAGGTACCTACCAGGTATTTGCCCCCGATATGGAAATGTATCATGTAATTGACCACACCAGCGGCAACGAAATGCCCGAAAAACGCAATGTGCTTATCGAAGCCGCGCGTATTGCCCGGGGTAATATCCGCAATATAACCGAATACCAGGCCGGCGATTTTGATGCACTTATACTCCCCGGTGGTTTCGGAACGGCCAAAAATCTTACAGACTGGGCCTTTAAGGGTGCCGATGCACAGGTACAGGCCTCCGTGGCCGATGCCATAGTGGCAACCTATAATACCGGTAAAGTGATCGGCGCTTTTTGCATGGCTCCCGTGGTGGTAGCCAAAGCCTTTGAGCAGGCCGGAATACAGGCCCTGCTTTCGGCTGGCAGTACCGAAGCCCCCTCGCCCTACGATATTGCTGCCATACATGCAGGAATACAAAGCACCGGTATGCAAACATGCAATACCAGCATAAACGAAATAAGTACCGATACCGGCAACCGTATTGTATGTGCCCCCTGTTATATGCTCGATGCCGGCATATTAGAGGTACAAAACAACATAGAAACGGCTGTTGCAGCCATTGCCGAACTAATACGCCGTAACGCATGATAAACGGTAAAAAGGTGGTAGTAGTGCTTCCGGCCTACAATGCCGCTCTCACCTTAGAAAAAACCTACCGCGAAATTCCGCTCGATATTGTAGACGAAGTAGTGCTGGTTGACGATGCCGGTAAAGACAATACCCTGGAAGTAGGCGCAGCCCTGGGGATAAAACACCTTATACGGCACGAAAAAAACCGCGGTTACGGCGGAAACCAGAAAACCTGTTATCGCAAAGCACTGGAACTGGGTGCCGATATTGTAATTATGGTACATCCCGATTACCAGTACACTCCAAAGCTTATACCCGCCATGGCCTCCATTATTTCGCAGGAGCTTTATCCCGTGGTACTGGGCTCCCGCATACTGGGCAACGGTGCATTAAAAGGCGGCATGCCCCTGATAAAATATGTAGCCAACCGGGCACTTACCTTTACCCAGAACATACTGGTAAACCAGAAACTTTCCGAATACCATACCGGTTACCGGGCCTTTTCGCGCGAGGTACTCGAAAAAATAGACCTCGAAGTAAATTCCGACAATTTTATTTTCGACAACCAGATGCTGTCCCAGATTATTTATGCCGGCTTCGGTATCGGCGAAGTAACCTGCCCCACCAAGTATTTCGAAGAGGCCAGCTCCATAAACCTTAAAAACAGCGCTATTTATGGCCTGGGCTGTATAAAGGTTTCGCTGGTGCACCGTTTATGCAAATGGGGCCTTATGTCGCATCCCATGTACCGCTTTAAAAAGTAATGAGTATACGTGTAAAATATTCGCTGTGGCTGCTGGCCGCCTCCCTTATTTTTTACTATCCGTTCCTGGGTGCCGTACATCTGTTCGACTGGGACGAGATTAATTTTGCCGAGATAGCCCGGGAGATGCTTATCAGCGGCGACTACCTGCGGCCTACGATCAATTTTCAGCCCTTCTGGGAAAAGCCCCCGCTTTTTATCTGGATGCAGGCCCTGAGTATGCACCTGTTTGGCGTTAACGAATTTGCCGCACGTTTTCCCAATGCCGTTTGCGGCACCCTTACCCTGCTCAGCCTGTTTCGGATGGGCAGCCGTCTCCGCAACGAGCAGTTCGGATTCTGGTGGGCACTGGCCTACCTGGGCTCCATACTTCCGCACCTGTACTTTAAATCGGGCATTATAGATCCCTGGTTCAATCTTTTTATTTTCTGCGGCATTTACCGCTTTTACCGCTACAAAAGCGAAACCCGCAGCCTTAAACAGATCGGGTTATCTGCCTTTTTTATAGGATTGGCCGTACTTACCAAAGGTCCGGCAGCATTAGCCATTTTTGGTCTGTGCGCCGCACTGGTATATATTTTCAGCCGCTTCAGGCAGTTTATACGTATACCGGCCCTGTTGCTGTGGCTGCTGGTATTCATCGTTACCATAGGGCTGTGGTACGGTATTGAAACCCTGGTACACGGCCCCTGGTTTATGGAACAGTTTATCCTTTACCAGCTGCGCCTTTTCAGCACCGAAGATGCCGGGCACGGTGGTTTTATCGGCTATCATTTTGTAGTGCTGCTGTTCGGCTGCTTCCCCGCATCGGCCTTTGCCCTGCCTGCTCTTATACGCCGCAGCAGCGATTACGAAAAAGAAGGCACTCTTTCTTTCCTGTTTATGCAGCGTGTGTTATTACTGCTGGTACTTATACTTTTCAGCATTGTAAAAACCAAGATCGTACATTACTCATCCCTGGCCTATTTTCCGCTCAGCTACCTGGCTGCTGCCGAAATAGTGCGTATACTCGGGCAAAAGCGGCCCCTGCACATGATATCAAAAATCGTACTTCCACTCAGCGGTTTTCTGTTCGGTGCGGCGGCACTGGCCCTTCCTCTTCTGTATCCCTACAAAGAAGAACTGGCAAAATACATTGGCGACCATACTGCGCGGCTTTCGCTGCTCGAGATCCCGATTCATTTTCCCTGGTACACCTGGCTTCCCGGACCTTTTATTATTCTGCTTATTATAGCCAGCCATTACCTGTACAGGGTTATGCCCGGGCGGGCACTGCAAATGCTGTTCTGGGGCAGTGCCATAGGCATAAGCGGCGTTATTTATGCCTTTACCGGCCGTGTAGAACAGTTCTCCCAAAGTGTACCCATCCGTTATTTTATAGAAAAGCAGCGCAACTATGTATCCGTATACGGATACAAGAGCTACGCACACCTGTTCTACGGTAATACCCGGCATGTAATGCCTCCGGCAACAGATCAGAACTCATCAGAAAATATGTTTGTGGTAGCGAAGGAAAGCTCGCTGGAAGAAATTAAATCGCGCTATCCCGAATGGAAAATCCGCGAACGCCGTGCCGGCTGGATACTTTATTTTAAACCCGCTCCCTACAGGGAAGCGGCCCGGTAACATCAGCTCTTTTTAAACAGGAAAGACAGCGGCAGCACAGGCTTTTGCAGTGCAGGTGTACCCTGTGCCCATTTCGACCGAAAGAACACATAATACCAGAAAAGGGCCCAGCTTACGCCTACCACCGAACCCGCCAATACATCGCTGAGAAAATGCTGCGAAAGATAAATGCGGCTAAAACCCACCAGCAGCGCTACCAGAAAAGCCCATAGCCCTGTTAGCCAACGGCCCGACCATAACGCCAGCAGACACATCAGGGCAAAAATATCTGTTGTATGGCCCGAAGGAAAAGAGGCCGACTCGTACAAACGAACACCTTCGACCCAATGCCAGCCCGGTACATCTTTAAATACGGTACGCGGACGTTTTACATCTGCAAACAGGGTATGTTTAAGCAGCTGGGTGCTGAGTGCCGCCGAGGTCCAGCCTGCCAGCAGCGAAAAAAAGTGAGCACGCCTCTGCAGCAGGGTAAAAATAAACAGTACAGCCAGGGCAATACCTTCGGCAGCTTTGGTAGCATAAAAAAAGAAGAAATCGAAAAAACCCGAGTAATGCGCATTTAGCCATACCTGTACTTCCGTTTTAGAACAGAAGGCCAGCAGCAACATTCCCGAGGATACAAACAACAGCCAGGCTGTTATAAAAGTACGGTTCTGCCCAAGTACCCCGGTCATATCATCAGGCGGCCCCTATGGCATGCATCAGTTCGCCTACCTGGGTTTCCCACAGCAGATACGATTCGTCGCGTTCGCCGGGTTCACAAAAATCGGTGATAAGCAGTGCCACATCATTTGTTAGTTCATCCACTTTGATCGACATCTCGAAATATTCGCCCGGATGCGAGTCGTCCGTCCATTCGAAACGAACCAATTCATTCTCCTCCATTTCAATCAGTTCGGCCGATTCCTGCTCATCGCCCCAGTGAAATATAAATACATCTCCGTGCGTTTCCACTTTTTCGGCAAACCATTCGGCAAGACCGGTAGAAGTAGAAATCATCTGATACAATAATCTAGCCGAGCACTTTATCGGGAATTCAAATTCAACCTGTTCAATCTTCTTTTTTTTGGCCATAAACTCAATGATATAATGATATATGGATGATTAAAATCTCATGATTAATTGCGGCAATATACACAAAAGGCATTAAAGCAAAACACCTTTTACCGGCAAAGGGCCTAGCCTGGCAATTTTTCGCTGATAATGTGCCTTTTGATCCTGGATTTTAATCTGTTTTTAACATTTTGTACTGTCCCGGAATGTACCACAAAGGGGTAAATGGTATGTATGCATCATTTTTTTTCAACTCATAATCAATCAAATAAAACAAAAATGCGACTATACTATTTTCAAATTAAAAATTCCGCTATATTTGCACCCCGATTCGGCGAGGTAGCTCAGCTGGTTAGAGCGCGTGATTCATAATCACGAGGTCGAGAGTTCAAGTCTCTCTCTCGCTACTTATAGACGATAAAGAAAAAGCTCAGATGCAGGTCTGGGCTTTTTTTATGGAGTGAGATCCTCCTCCGCTGTCTCCAGCTAACGTTGATGGCAGATCCCTTTTTCAGAAACAGAAAGAATTACCGGGTGCCGGTAATGGTTTGCTGAAATCTGTACACCGGCATGCGCGGTCAATACATAAAAGACAAGCCCGGCGCTCTTTCTGATTTGGGCAGTATGTGGCATCCGCTGCGCAAAAAGGAAAACAGCTGCCAATCGTTTTGTCGGAATTATCGTTACTCATCCGTTTCGTAAAAATTTAAGAAAGGGGCTGCCCGCAGACAGCCCCTTTCTTATTCCCTGATCCTGTTTTCAAGAGTGCTCTTTTATTTCTTCCGCAGAAATTTAAATGTAATACCTCCCATTACTGTTTCTCCGGTCTGTTTATCATTCTTATCCTGGCGTACCTGCTGTACCATCAGCGTAGCTTCTTTCTCCTTCATTCCGTCGGTATTTACCTTCAGCTGCACAAGACGGGTTTCTCCGGGTTTCAGAACAAACCAGTTCTGATACTCCGCATTATCCAGTGTATACTTCAGCTTCATCGGATTCATAACGCGTATACGTATCGTTATAAGTGATCTTGTAGGGTTATTTATCTGGAACCGTTCGGTAAAATCGCTGCGCTCATCTGCATTATTGATCGTTATATTACGATGGGTGGCATTGTTCGAGAAGGGCGTTACGGCATCCATACTGAGGTTGGCACTCACAAAGGGGGTTATAAGCCGGTCCTGAGGCGAATCTGCCAGCGCCATAAGGCAATAATGGTTTGGGGTACTTTCATTGTGTACCGGTGCCAGAAAGTCGAAGCTTACGATCTGACTGGCATCCTGGGCCGAACCGCCTACAGAAGCTCCGGAATATCCAAGGTTATTAACGGTTTGTGTACCCAGGGGGTGCCATACGCTTACATCGGATGCATCGGAAGGAAAGCTTGTCCAAAAATCGGCAGGCAGGGCCGGGAATACCAGTCCGGCATACACCCAGTGCAACTTTATGGTAACTGTTGCTGCGCTGCGATATCCCCGGTTATGAACCCGTACGTACACTTTATTATTTCGCCCGCCAACCGGACGTTCATCCACAAAAGCATCGAACTGAGCACTGGTTGTGGGGGCTGCCGCAAACGGCTCTGCATCTACTTTTATGTCCATGCTCTCGTAATGCGGAATATAACCCCTTGTAGGTTCAAACAAGGTATTGCTGGGACGTTCTGTATTTCCCCAGTCGAGCATATTATCGCGGAAAAACACATCTACACCTCCTTTTCCTCCGTTTGCCACAGGGGCCGCAATGCGTACAGCCTCAAAAGCGTTTACCCTTCCGTATCCGTGCGTTGCAATACCACCGGCTGGTGTACTGAACCCGGTATTAGGCGAGTATGCTCCGGCCGAATGTTCTATTTTATCGGCACAATCCTGAAGCAGGTTTTGTATCAGACGCGGCGTAAGTGTATTGTCTGCCGACAAAAGCAGTCCGGCGATACCAGCCGTTAACGGTGTTGCAGAAGATGTACCACCAAACGTGTTGGTATAATTACGTGCATCCGCGGCCGTTCCGTAATTGGCAGGCAAACAGGCCGACGGAGCCCCGCTGTTATAACCATTTACACCCTGAATATCTGTAGTTACCACACCCAGAGTACCACGGCCCGACGCAAATGTTGTAACACAGCTTCCGTATGTAGGTGCCAGTACGTCCATGCAATTGCCAAAACCGCTCAGGTCGAACATATCCCTGTTGGTAGACCGTGAAACGGCTATAACGCTGGGGAGAGATGATATATCAGGGTTAGCTCCGCAGTCATTTACGTTTATATTGTTCATCGCAAAAAATATGACAGCTCCTGCTGCGGCTGCATTATTTATGGCTGTAGTTACCGCAGCTGTTACCGGTGTTCCTACGGGATAGCCCCAGCTACACGAAATAACCCTTGCCCCGCGGGCCTGTGCATAACCAAAAGCAAGCCCGTCGGCCCATGAATCGGTCCAGCTCATAGCAATTCTTACAGGCAGAATGGCACAGTTCGGACAGCTGCCGGAAACACCTATCATATTATTGCCCCTGGCAGCTGCAACCCCGGCAGCAGAAGTACCATGACTATCTACATTTATCACATTATCTCCACAGCCCGGCCCGGGTGTTCCCACACAGTTGTTAAAATCCCAGCCGTCAATATCGTCTGTAAAACCATTTCCGTCATCATCTATACCGTTTGCAATTTCAGCCGTATTTCTCCGATAGTTAGGCACCAGGTCGGGGTGAGTCATGTCAAAACCAGCATCCAGTACGGCGATCAGTATATTCGCATTTCCCATCGTAAAATCCCATGCCTGCTCAATATCCACATCGGCATCCTCTGTGCCTCCCCCCTGGCCGGTATTGCGCAAATGCCACTGGTCGCCAAAAAGTACATCGTTCGGAATCACAGCCCTCAGTTCTCTCCTGATTAATAAATTGGGATGAGCGTATTTAATCTCCTTTACTTCCGACACGTCCCTTGAAGCCTTTAAAACATCCGTCTTACTTACATCTTTGGCCCTTACAAGGTACTGGGTTTTTATAAAAGGATTCTGCATAATAATTTCCAGTCCTTTCTTTTCCAGAATAGCTGTAATTTCTTTTTCGGGTATATCATCAGCAAAATCCACAACGATCTCGTCATTAACAAGCATTGGCTCTTTGCTTCCCGGTGAATAGGCAAGGTAACCCGCCTTAAGAATAAGCCCCTTGTTCTTTTCTTTTAAGGTAAGGGCCATTTGAAGAAGTTCTTTCCGGTTCGCTCCTTTCTTTTTCGCGGCAACAGAAGTAACAAACATTCCGTCACCAAAACTTTTGGGAGTGCTAAAGCCCTCCATTGCCAGTATGGAGCCGAGTGCTTTCTGATTGCTATCCTCTGCCATAATAAAACCGATACTATCGGGGGCAGTATAAAGGTTGACCGTGTCTTTTCCTGAGTAGAAAAAATCGCTGCTTTTTTCTGTTGGCTTGCAGGATGCGGTAAAAAGAACAACATTAAGTATACATGTTGCCACAAGCGCACTCAGCAGCACGCTTTTTGAGTTTAAGAATTGGATTTTCATTTAATAAAATTTAGAGTTAGCAATTAAGTAAAAAAGATACAGGCCCGTATGCAGGACCAGCAAAGGAAGATGGATGTGCCTTTCAGGAACAGTCAGCCGGGATTACAGCCCCGTGTGCAGATATCCCGCCGTGTTAGCACAATAACGGTTTTGGAATACGGATTTGAATGAAACTGTTTTGTGTTAAAATAGGGTTTGGGTTTAGATATCCAGATATACAGACACCCCTCTGCCTCTTCAATAGCAGATACATTAAAGGGTTGACTATAATGTAAATATAATAAAAAAAAACGAAACTGAATGAAAATGTATGATGAAACCCTGCTATTTTAATTTAAAAACTCCTGCAAACTGCAGCCGGTATGTTTCCGGCATGCAGCTCAGGGATTTCCCTGCTTCACTTTCAGGGGTTTCCCCCATTATTGCAGAGGTAAGGGTGTTTACCTTTATAGTAAAATAATTACCTTAATGGAAACCAACACCACAAATGCTCTGCAGCCTGAACATGATGCCGGCGGAATGCCCGCCGATACACCCGCACAAACACCCGGCATTAGTAATACGCCCGCTGCCACGGAATCAAAAAGCCTGTCGGCTTTCCAGATCGGCACGGCAGATCTGAACGGGTATAAGATCACTAAAATATATGCCCGTACAGATGAAATTGTGATCTATGAAATTGAAACCCCGGATCTGGTCGATTCTATCCGCCTCTGCATCGACGATTCGCAGGAATCCGGAAAAACAGCCTGGAACAGGTATAACGAAGTACGTGTATCCTTTATCGACATAAAAAGCTACCTGTATAAGGCCGTGGATAAGGCTTCGGCCAAATCGAAAATTGCACAGATACTGATGCATGGTATTTACTCTGACCCTAAGGATGCCAATAATGAATTCCGTGATTTTATAAAAGAGGTGAACAAGGAGTATTACGACCAGTTTAATAACAAGTTTTTTATGCTTTTGAGCTCCATTGTTGTAAGTATAGTAATGGTTATTGCATCACTACTGTTTCATTATAACGAAAACTGGTTTGCATCTGACCCGCACATCCGCAACCTGGTATTTGTTTGTACCGCCGGCAGCATCGGAGGCTTTTTTTCGATCTCTATCGGCAGCCGTAAACTGGTATGCGAAAAAGATGTGGGCTGGTTCCTGTATTTCCGCTACGGAATGGAACGTATGCTTATCTCGGTTTTTGCCGCTACGATACTGTATATCGGGTTACGGTCGGAATTTCTGATGCTTTCGGTAAAGAACAGCCTGTCGTCGTATATGATGCTTGCCTTTGTAGCCGGCTTTAGCGAAACGTTTATTCCCGGACTCTTTACCAGGCTGGAGCAGGGAAAGCTGAAAAACACATAATTTACTCTTTTAACACGCTGGCGTATTGCACATGAAAATCTTTTATATATTTGACTAACAACTTTTTATTCGTTTACATTAAATACCCGCCGTTTATGCCGTTTATCGCACAGCACCTGCTTTTTTCTGTAAATACTGCCATACCTGCCGGATCCCGTTTATGTATTGTTACGTAGCAGCTGCTATGCAGTAGAGGTATCCGCTACCCTGATTCTTTTTGTATATACCTGATTGTTATACCATACCATTTATACCTGTATGACCCCGAATAAACCTCCATTCCGAAAGCTGCGCGGCTATGCCTTTGATCCTGCCCTTTCGCAGCAGGCCGAAACGGCCGATATGAACATTATTACCTATAAAGTGCCCTGGGAAGAGCTACTGCCGCAGCCCGGCACAGAAAACGAAAAAGAACCGCAGGGCCCTGGCCCCGCCGGCGAATACCTGGAGGTGATCGATTACGACCCTACCCTGGATACGTACTACAAAGCCGTTGACCTGAACCACCCTTACCTGCTTGCACAGGATGGTCTGCCACCCAGCGAGAGTAATCCGCAGTTTCATCAGCAGATGGTATATGCCGTGGTTATGACTACCATTAAGAATTTTGAGCGGGCACTGGGCCGCAAGGTGTTATGGTCGCCCAGGCGCAGGGCCGATTCGCAGGACCTGGAATATGTGCAGCGGCTGCGTATATACCCGCATGCGCTGCGCGAAGCCAATGCGTATTACAGTCCGGCTAAAAAAGCCCTCCTCTTTGGTTATTTTTCGGCCACACCTACGGATGCACGCCTGCAGATGCCCGGTTCGCTCATTTTTACCTGCCTCAGTCACGATATTATTGCACACGAAACCACCCATGCCATACTCGACGGCATGCACAGGCATTACAACGAGCCTACCAATCCCGACGTACTGGCCTTTCATGAGGCTTTTGCCGATATCGTAGCCCTGTTTCAGCACTTTACCTTTGCCGAAGTGCTGAAAGAGCAGATTGCCGAAACCCGGGGCGACCTGGCTGCGCAAAACCTGCTCGGGAAACTGGCACAGCAGTTTGGTACCGCCATTGGCAGTTATGGCAGCCTGCGCGATGCAATAGGCCATACCGACGCCAAAAGCGGCGAATGGAAACCTCATAAACCCGATACCCGCGAATATCTTACGGTAACGGAACCGCATGCACGCGGCAGTATACTGGTGGCAGCCATCTTCGATGCCTTTATAAATATCTATAAAAACCAGGTGGCCGACCTGCTCCGCATTGCCTCTAACGGCACAGGAATATTACCGCAGGGCGAGCTGCATCCCGATCTGGTAAGCCGGCTTGCTTCCGAAGCGGCCCGCGTAGCCGGACACGTACTTAAAATGTGTATACGCGCTCTTGACTACTGCCCCCCGGTAGATATTACCTTTGGCGAATTCCTGCGGGCAATTATTACTGCCGATGCAGACCTTGTGGCCAGCGATCCCCGCAATTACCGCCTGCACTTTATCGACGCTTTCCGCCGCAGGGGTATTTATCCGCAGGGTATTAATAACCTGAGCGTAGACAGCCTGTGCTATTCCTTCGGAAATTTCTCCGATAAGCAGCTTTCCGATCCGCTCCATATCATTATGAGCTTCCTGCGCGACTACCGTAAAGAGATACTGTACGAAACCGATCGCAAAAAAATATACAATATTTCTAAAAAATATATGGGCGGCGATAAAGACCTGAGTCTGCACAGCCGCCTTACCATGAAGTTCCAGGGCTCGGCAGAATTCGAAAAGCTTACAGGCATTGTATTCAGCAAAGACTGGGAAACACTGGGTATACGTACTTCGGGCGCTCATGGCAACAGCCCTTCGTTCCAGGTACAAAACCTGCGCCTTATCTCGAGGGTGGGCCCCGACGGCAACCAGATAAACCAGATCATCTTTTCCATTATACAGCGCTCAGGCGTTATTACCGACGAAAACGGGAATTTCACAGGACATTACCAGCCCAACAGCAATAAGCCGGTACCCGATGGCGGGTTTGAACTATGGGGCGGCTGTACCCTTATTTTCGACCTGGATACCCTTACGCTTAAGTATGCCATACGCAAACCCCTGCTCGACATGGCCCTGCTCGAAAAAGAAGAACGCCGGGTGGACATACGCCGGGTGGAAAGCCAGCATCGCTACCAGGCCGAACTTATGCAGGGACTGAGCGATCATAACCTCTATTTCGGTCATTCCTTCCACGATCATGTACTGGAACCCTTTGCCTTTCTGCATCAGCATTAACAACCTGTAATTCAAAACAAACATGTCAAGCATCAGTAGCATTTCCATAAGAATGTACCGTATGGGTACCGGCGATTGTTTTATACTTAAGTTTTTCTCCGGTAAAAAAGAAAAATACAAAATGATGATCGACTGCGGAACCTGGTCGGGCAGTAAAGCCAAACTGGAAGAATACCTGCAGGATCTGAAAAGCTATGTAAACAATCATGTACACCTGCTTGTGGTTACCCACGAGCATAAAGACCATGTACATGGTTTCGACGTGTGCGAAGATCTGTTTACAAATGGTTTTTCGGCAGACCGTATTTGGATGGGCTGGACAGAAGACGACCGTAATGCTAAAGTAAAAAAGTGGAAAAAGGAGTTTGGCGATAAAAAAAAGGCACTGGCACTGGCCAGCGAGAAGCTGCAGGCCTTTATAAAAGACCCCGGGTACAGAGATGCCCTGAAGAGCGAATACCTGGGCGCAAGAACATTAGATCTGAAACAGCGCTTTTCGGCCTCGCTGAATGAGCTTAACGAACTGCACAACAGCCTGGACAAAACCACGGGTACCTATGTAGGTGGCCTTGCCGGTATGGAAGTGGTAAAAAACAAAATAGCCCGTAATAACATCGAATACCACGGTCCGGGTACCACCATTGAGGTAGAAGAAATGCCCGGCATACGTTTTCATGTACTTGGCCCGCCCCTGAACTGGGAAGGCGAAGTAAAGGTACACGAAGGCGGTAAAGGCGAAACCTACGACCATAACAAAGAAATAAACGAAGACCGGCATTTTGCCGCAGCCCTGTTAACAGACCGCAGCGACAGAGAAAACCAGCAGCCATTCAGCGATGTATTTGTGGCACAGGAACCGCAAAGCAGAGAATATACGCAGTACAACAAAAAAGAAGAAGCATGGCGAAAAATTGATACCGAATGGCTCAACCGCAGCGGTAACCTGGCACTGCGCATTAACAGCATTACCAATAACCTGAGTCTTGCGCTGGCCATAGAAATTGACGAAAGCGGCGAAGTGCTGCTCTTCCCCGGTGATGCCGAATTTGGCAGCTGGAGCAGCTGGCACAATATTCCCTGGGAACACGAATGCCGTAACGACAAAGCACATTTTACCGAAGATTTGCTGAGCCGCACCGTATTTTACAAAGTGGCACACCACCTCAGTCATAACGGAACAGCCAAAAGCCTGGGAATGGATATGATGACACACCCAAACCTGGTAGCCATGGCCACACTCGATTACAGCGTTATAAGCAAAAACTGGAAAAATACCATGCCCAATAAAGATCTTATAAAAGACCTGCTGCGCAAAACCCGCGGACGTTTACTGGTAATGAACGAAAAAGGAATACCCTATGGCAGCGACACTCTCAGCAAAAAACTGGAAGAGGCCCGCCATAAGCTGAGCGAACAGGAACAGCAGGAGTTTGAAGTAAATGTAGAGCGCGAAGAACTGTACATACAATATACACTGCGGATCGAAAGCTGAGAACAGCCCCTGTCCAGGTTCAGGACAAGCGTCGCAGATCGTCTTTAAGCACAGCACTTACCAACTCTAACTGGCGGTGTTCCTCCAGCATTTTCTCAATAAACTCGTTCTGCAGGCGAATGTGCGTATTCCGTTGCAATACCAGCTGTATAAGCCAGGCAATAGAAAGAGAATGCAGCGCAATGGCCATACATACGCCCGAAACCAGGTACATCAACCAGCGCCGCCCCTCCACACTTACCAGGTGAATGTGCCGCCTGTCCAGCAAAAAGCGCAGCAGATTATCTGTTAATATACCATTGAGCATATTAGCCGCAAGAATCATGATAAAAAGAGAGCCAAGCAACACACTGCATATCCAGAAGCACCACAGAAACAAATCGGTACGCGAACTGGGCTGACGGGCGGTAATATACCGGAACTCAAAGGTAAACTGATCATTTTTCATTTCTGCGATAAGGATTAACGATTAAAAAAAAAGGCAGAGAGAAATACTGTATAAGGGCATCGGGGTGAAAGAAGACCAGGAGAGGGTGCGGACAGACAGGGTTATACGGCAATAGGATAACTGCTGAACTTACTGATAGCCAGAATTCAGGAGTATTTTCGGGTACTTCATATTTTTTTCGAATTGATTAACAGGGCAAATATAAATTTCATTTTCGAAACATCAAATATGAAACATATTTTGTGGTGTTTCACATATGTATGAAATGTGGAATTTGGCTCTGTTATGAACGATATAAAGAAAATTGACCTGCGACTTCAGAAAATCGGCAATAAACTAAAAGAACTTAGGCTTGAAAAAGGATATGTTAGTGCCGAATTTTTTGCCTGGGAACACAAAATTCCGCGGGTTCAGTACTGGCGTATGGAAAAAGGCACCAATTTTACCATGACCTCCCTGCTAAAAATACTGGATGCGCACAACATGACGCTGAAAGAGTTTTTTAGCGACATCAGCATAGAATAAAACTGTGTGATGCTGCCGGCTACTTCTGTTCTGCAGCAGGATTCTTATCGGCCAGCTGGGCCAGCGATTTGTTCTCGAGTACTTTTAAAACCGCATCGCGGGCCTCGGCCATGTTCTGCCGCAGCGAACAAACCTCTTCGTTACAGTCTTCGCATTTTTTGTAGAAATTAAGGCTCACACAGGAAAGCATGGCAATAGGACCTTCTACCATGCGTATAACGGTAGCCATGGTAATATCTGAGGGCTGAAAGGCCAGATAATAGCCGCCGCCCTTCCCTTTCTTACTCAGCAGCAAACCTTTCTGCTTCAGTTCGAGCAGAATATTTTCCAGGAATTTAAGCGGAATATTTTTTCGGCTGGCTATTTCTGAAATCAGTATAGGGCCCGAACCATGCTTCGACGCCAGGTAACCGACGGCTTTAAGTGCATATTGTGTCCTTTTTGATAACATGAACGCGTGTTTGTGTAAACAAACCTATAAATTAATTTTCTATCTGCCTAAGCTACCCTGCATTACGATGGACTATTGCCGGAAGGCTGCATCTGTTAACCTAACTGATATACAAGCCTTAAACGTACAAAAATGTCCTGGAATCATACTTTTAATGATTGCCGGCACAGCGCTATTTATATAATTTTCACAAAAAAATATCACCGGCATTCATAGCACTGCCATAGCGGGCCCATGCCTCCTCTCCCTTTTTTCCGTGCAGCCATACGGTGTAGCGGGCCGCATCGTTGAGTGCCATTCCGGCAGCCATAAACCCCGTAAGCAGCCCCGTAAGCACATCACCGCTTCCGGCACGGGCCATACCCGGCGTTCCGCTTGTATTAAACCAGCACATACCCTCTGCATTACAGATACTGGTATATGCTCCTTTTAGTATACAGGTAACATTTTTTTCTCTGGCAAAAACAATCTGTGCCTGCCAGCGTTCGTATCCGCTGCTGTATGTGCGGCCTGTAATACGGTCGAACTCGCCCGGATGCGGAGTTATTACTGTACGGCCTGCAGCATATTCCCACAAAGCGGGATACCGGGCCAGCAGGGTAAGGGCATCGGCATCGAGTACCAGGGGTACCCGGGTGTTTTTTAGTATATATGTAAGCTGTTGCAGCGCCTCCTCTCCTGTTCCCATACCAGGGCCGGCCCCTATGGCAGTGGCATAGGACAGATCGGGCATACCTCCCCCGGCATCAGTAAATGGAAGCATAAGCTGCGGATACTTTAACAGCAGTGCAGTTCGCAATATAGCTGGCACCAGGGCATATACATAACCTGCACCACTGCGTAATGCCGCACCGGCAGCAAGTACAGCAGCTCCCGGCATAGCCTCCGAACCGGCCAGCAACAAGGCTTTGCCCTGCCTGTTTTTGTAGGTAAAACGCGAAACCGCCTCCGGGTTAAGCGCTGTATTTATGTAGGCCAGCGGCTCAAAAAGGCTTGTATCAAGTCCTATATCCAGCACATGCCAGCTACCGGTATACTGCTCATTTTCGGCAAAAAAGAAGGATAAGCGCGGAGCCTGGAAGCAAAGTGTTCTGCGGGCCCGTATAACCATATCGCCGGCTATATGCCCGTTATGGTCGCCCTGCATACCGGAAGGCAGATCGATGCTCCATACAGGGACTCCGGAAGTATTAAAAAAGCGTATAGCGTCGGCAAATATTGCCCGGGGTTCGCCACTAAGGCCCGTACCCAGTATACAATCTATAATCAGTACACCGGTAGGCAGCTCTTTATTCCACTCTTCATAGTGAACAGGCTGTATTCCCTTTTTGTGCAGCTCCTGCAGGTAGTATTGAAAATCGGCACTGCGTTTGTCGTTAGCGGCCACAATAACCGCCTGTACCGGGTAAAATGCCTGTAATATACCCGCCATACAAAGTCCGTCGCCCCCGTTATTACCGGGGCCGCATACAAACAGCAGCGGAGTTCCCGGGGGCACCTGTTCCTGCACATACACCGATGCCTGTAATGCCGCACGGTACATTAATCCGGCAGAGCCCGAATGTGCATAGCGGGTAGCTATGGTATGTGCATCCGCTGCACGTACCGATGCCGAGGAGGGAATTTTCAGCACAGCTGTTGCTTCCATAGATACGATATCCATATAAAAGCAAAGGTAGCAATATAGCCCCAGAGCAAAACCCGGTGTCCCTGAGCAAAACGAAAACGCAGGTGCAGTATGGTAAAGCCCAGCAGCAGCAACATGGGTATAAGCGGCGGGTACAGCATTATGCTCTCGGCCAGCTCGCCCTGCACCAGTGCCTGAAAAGCCCTTTGTATGCCACAACCCGGACAATCGTGCCCGCTAAGGCTTTTATAGGGACAAGGCAACATAGGCCATAATTCCCTGCTCATTTTATCAGAAGCGGCCCCCGGCCGACATAGCCATTACAAAAAAGAAGTAGATGATAATAAATACCACGCTACCCAGCTGCATAACAAGACCAACCCAGGCACAGGTTTCGCCGGTTTTTACTTTTTTGTACGACTCCAGGCTGTAGCGTTCCGGTTCACGGTTGTACATAGCCTTGGCCGCCGGCACTTTCTGCAGGGCAATAAAAGCCAGCACAATGCCTACGCAGCCTGTTACAATGGAAAGTATGCCCATAAGCATAATATTTTCCGACTCGGGAAGCTTTTCGGGCATAATAAAGGGACGTGACGATGGTTTGGGCTGCGGAGCGCCTGCATCGGGCATATTTGTTTCTTCCATAACTTAATATTTATTAAGGTTTAATAAAAACAGGCAACGGATACCTTACTTAAACAATTCTTCCAGTATACGACGGTTTCTTTCGTTTCTCGAAGGATCGATAATGGCCAGTATAATATTAAATATGTAATACACGGTACCAATCGACGACCATGCAATACCTATTATGGCTATAATACGTGCCACGCCGGCATTGGATACATCTTTAAGATTATAGGTTTCAGGGTTCAGGCGGTTCAGTTTAAGTGCATTATTGGCCAGGTAAAGGGCCACGATGGATGCAATTAGCCCTGGTAAACCATAGCAGCAGCAAAGGAATATAGACAATATAGCCAGTACCAGTGCTGTTGTTACGTTAGGCAGTTTTTCGGTGTTCTTTGAGGGGATATACGAATTTCCCCATGATGCGCCTGCCTGTTCCTGTGCTGAGTTTTCCATTACAAGTGTATTAATTTAAGGTTTAAGTTTAATAGTGTCTGCAAGATAAAAATACTTTCGGATTGTGTTTTTAAAATAACGACGAATGTATTATAAACCATTCTGAAGTGCCCGTATCCAGTTGACGAGTAGGATGCCCACTACTACAACATATACATACCAGGGGTATTTTCGTTCGAAAAAGCGTGCAAAAGAGTGTTTACGCTGCCACAGGTCTTTCAGCAACCAGAACCATACCACTACCATAAACAGGTTAAGCGGTATGGCCAGCAGATGAAAATGCCAGGCCTGCCCCAGATCGAAGGCCCAGAATGATACCGAGCCCCGGGTAATACCGCAGCCCGGGCATGGATAACCGGTTAGCGCCTTTATAAAACAAAGGGGAACGCTGTTTGCCGTGAGCCTGGGTGCAAGAAAAAAAAGCAGGCCGAAGCCTGCTGTAAGTATCAAAAAATAAGATATTTCTTTTTTGTGTGTAGTACCAATACTACTGGATGTCGCCTGCATTCAAACGATAGGTTTCTAAGAACTTATTGTAGTTAAATTCACGGGTACGGCTTTGTACGTTGAATATATCTATAATAACCCATACAAGACCTACGCAACACAGGTTGGTAAGAATGAGTTTAAGTACTCCGTTGGTAGTATCGCCCAGCATAAAGCGGTCTACCCCGTAAGCTCCGGCTACAATGGAAAGAATAAGCAATGTAGTGGGATCTTTAAGCTCTATGGCCGAAAAGTAGAAGAGTTTATCTTCCGGTATATTTCCGAGCATGCTTTCGATCTCGGGTATACGATGGTCGGGAAATTTTTCCCGGTTTGTCATTAAAAACGACTGAATTTGCGCCTGCTTATCCATAAATGATTCTTTTAAAAATAAAAAGCAGCCGCACTAAATGCGGCTGCCTGCATAGTAAAAACTTATGCTAATGCTTCTCTCAGTTTGGTATAATTGAATTCTTTAGCACGCTTGCCAGCGGTAAAGATGTCAATAATAGCCCAGATGTAACATCCGCCGAACGTAAGCAATTTAGCTACGCCCAGACCTGTTTGTCCCAGCATGAAACGGTCAACACCCAGGTAACCTACAAACCATGCGATGAAGGTTAAGGTCATTGGGTCTTTCAGACTGATTGACTGAGCTGCCATAGCCTTATTTTCGTCGGCTTTCAGCAGTAAATCTTTCAGTTCGTTCACTCTCTCAGCAGGGAGTTTCTTGGCGTTCTGAGCCAGCCATTGTTCTACTTGTTGTTGCTCCATAGGTTTTAATTATTAAAATGCTAAGCACAAATAAGCAATAAATTTTTCAATTTCCCCAAATCTTGCCCATGAAGATTTTGTGAATGTTAAAAACTTTTTCGGTAACCGCCTCTGCATCATCGTTCACTAAAATTGTATCAGACCTGATAATGCGGGCCTCTTCGCCGAGCTGGAGGGCCATTCTCTTTTCAACATCTTCCCGGCTCAGACCATCTCTGTTCATAACCCGTTTTATACGTTCTTCCCTGCCGGCACTTACCAGCAGTATATGATCTACATGCGCATCGAGCCCTTTTTCGAACAGTATGGCCGATTCATTGAGCACATAAACCGCATCTGTATGCGCCTGGCAAAACGCGGCAAACTGCATACGCACGTAGGGGTGTATAAGCGCTTCCAGGGCGGCCAGAACCGCTGCATCTCCAAACAGCCTCTGCCTCAGGTAGGCCTTGTCGGGTTGGCCTTCGGGAGTATAAGCCCCGGCTCCCAGCAAACGTATAATCTCTGTTTTAAGCGCAGAATCGTAATAGGCTTCCCTGGCGCAGTTGTCGCTGTAAAATACGGGTACACCCAGCTTTTCAAAAGCTTTGGCTACGGTGGTCTTGCCGCTTCCGATGCCACCTGTTAGTCCTATGCGTACCGGTTTATTCATGCAGGTTCCATATTTTCCAGGAAGCCTCGGCCTGTGCCTTCAGCATAGCTGTTCCACTGATGGTAGTTGCTCCGGCCTCTTTTCCTTTTTGTAAAAATAAGGTCATTTCCGGATTATATACCAGGTCGTACAGCACATGCATATGATCGAGCATTTCATAGGCTATGGGCACACAGCTTTCTGTATCGGGATATTGCCCCAGGGGCGTGGTATTAATAAGCAGTTTTATGGAACGGATATGCTCAGGCTTAAGATATGAATACGGGAGTATACGCCGGGTACGGTCTTCCTGCGTGCGACTGATAAAATAATAATCGATACCCATTTTCTGCAGTACAAAAGCCACCGCCGAAGCAGCTCCTCCTGTACCAAAAATTAATGCTGTATGATGATAAGAGTCTATATGCGGAGCTATGGTTTGCGAGAAACCTGTAATATCGGTATTATAGCCTTTAAGCCGCAATGTGTTGCCATTACGCATAAAACGTATGGTATTTACCGCTGCAGCAGCCTCAGCCTCAGTACTTAGCTCGTGCAGGTAAGGAATTATAGCCTTTTTGTAGGGAATGGTAACATTAAGCCCTGCCAGGTCGGTATGCGTTTCGGTAAGCACCTTAAAACCGCTTATCTGCTCCAGCGGGAAAGCTTCGTAAATTACACCGCTCAGTCCTTCCCTGCGGAACTTTTCTGCAAAATAAGCCGGCGAAAAACTATGCCCCAGCGGATACCCGATCAGGCCGTAGCGCTTCATAATCTTAAAGGGCTTCGGGTTTACGTTTCGATAAGAGTTCGAACAGCCATATAAGCATAAAACCGGCTATACACAGCAGTACGGCCCACAAGATCTGCGGATCGCCTTCGAACGACGATGGCCATACACTTTTATCGAGAAAAGGCACTTCTTCGCCTTTGCTGTTTATGCGGGTACTTATTACCTGCTTCCAGGGCCATACCTTATTGAGCGACCCCAGCATAAAACCTGTAAGTAAAGCCAGGGTAGCATTATGATAGCGGCTGAACAGCCAGGATATAACCCTGGCAAAACTGGTGATACCAATACCACAACCTGCAATGAAGATAAGCAGGGTTACAATATCTACCTTACGTAATGCATCCAGTATAAAGTGGTATTTACCCATCAGCAGCAGTATAAAACTCCCCGAAATACCGGGCAGAATCATAGCACAGATGGCTACTACCCCACTTATAAAGATAAACCAATAAGCATCAGGCGTTTCTACAGGAACGGCAACGGTAATATAATATGCAATACCGCCTCCGGCAAGAAAAAAGAGAATAACCAGTGCATTAAGGGCTGTTATTTTACGCGCTACAAACCAGGTAGATGCAAGTATAAGACCGAAAAAGAATGACCATACCAGAACGGGATAAGCCTCCAGGGCATGGCTGATAATGCCGGACAAGGCCACCAGGGCTGTACCTATGCCTGCAAGCAGGGTAAACAGAAACCAGAAGTTTATAGCCTCCAGGAAGGCTTTTATCTTAAAGCTCAGCAGCATTTTAAGCGAAGTGGCATTGATGCTTTTTATGCTATTGATGAGCTCTTCGTAAATACCGGTTATAAAAGCAATGGTACCGCCACTTACACCGGGAACAATATCGGCCGAACCCATAGCAATACCTTTCGCAAAGAGAATTGCGTAGTCTTTAACACTCTTTTTCTGCATGAATTTTTTACTTAAAGTACTTGTACAGAAGGATCAATATGGCTTTTCCAGGCCAGCATACCGCCCTGAAGGTTATACAGGTTATCGTAGCCCATTTCGGAGCTCAGGTAACGCACTACGTTACCACTTCGACCGCCTGATTTACAATGGATAACCACATCACCACCGCGGGGAATTTCGGCTACCCGCTGCAATACTTCGCCCATAGGGATAGATATACCGTTTATGTTGCCGGTTTCGTATTCCATCGGCTCTCTTACATCAATCAGTACAAAAGATTTGCCGGAGTTTCTCCATTCGTTCAACTCCTGAACAGTTATTTCACGCATAAAATACAGGTTCTGTGTTTATTCTTCTTCGGTTGGTTCTTCTTCCATTTCGGGTTCTACGCCGTCTTCGTTGAATTGCAGATACTGCTTTTTAAGATTCTCGGGCAGATTTTCGAAGAAGGTATCACCACGCAATCCCAGGCGCAGGGCCTCGAGCGAAATAATTTCGTCGGGTGCTATATTTCCCAGGTTTACATTGGCTCCGAGCAGTTTTATAAAATATACCTGCTGGGCTTTATTGGGTGCTTCCCATATAATTTTATCGCCATCCACCACCGAAAGTATCTGGCGAATAAGCTGTACGTGCGGTTTACCTCCCGGACGGTAAATACCTACGGTACCGCTTTCGCGGGCCTCGGCAATTACTTTGTAGGCACCGGCTTCCAGTTCCATCTGCATCAGCTTTTTCCATTTCTGGGGAGCGATAAAGATACCCGAGTCTTTGGAGCCTACTTCCGAAAGTACACGAAAATCGCGCGAAAGATCGGAGATGTATTTGGCCTTTTCTTCGGGATCGAGATGTATACTACCGTCGGAGACTTCGGCTGTTTCGATCTTCAGCTTTTTCAGCAGCTTTTTATAGTCGTTAAACTTATCGCGCACCACGCAGGCTTCGAAAAAAGTTCCGCCCAGGTAAGGCTGCAAACCATATTGCTTGTACAGCTGTATCTTATCTTCGAGGCGCCCGGTGGCCATTGCCGTACCGAAACCCAGTTTTACAAAGTCGATATGTTTCCCGGCCACCTCTATCATATCTTCGGCGGCGCGCAGTCCCAAACCCTTGTCCATTACCATGGCAAGGCCATGTGTACGTGGTTTCTCAGGGCGTTCGGGTAAAAAAGGTAATTTAATTTTCATCGTTCAAATTTCGATAGATAATATTCTGAATCGTTACATCATTCCGCAGCAAAGGAAAGAAATTTAACAATTCGGTTTCTGCAATTTTTGCATTTATCATAGCAGCATCGTCGATAAGCATATATGCTCCCTGACGGTTGCCTTTCATATACTCGTATGCACCCCAGCGGTATTTAAGCTCGGCCGACTCGGGAATGTTGCGGCAGCCTTCGCGTATGATGTCGATAGCCATTTCCATGTCGTTCATCTGCACAAACAGGTCGGAATAGTTGAGCCAGAGGTCGATAACGGCATTATCGAGCAGGGCTGCCTTTTCGTACGCTTCCAGCGCTTCGGGATAAGCCCCTACTTCTTTTTTTATGTCGCCCAGGTACAGCAGTGCATCCACGTTATTGGGGTCGAGCCGAAGGGCTTTCTGCACATACCCCAGGGCTTCGTCCAGGCTTCCCAGTTTATAAATAACCACGCCAATGCTGAGCCATGCGTCCGAAAAATTAGGATCGATACGGGTCGACTGCCGGTAATAATGCAGGGCATCGTGCCAGGCCGAGAGATTTTCGTAACATTCGCCCAGCATATAGCACGAAGCAGCTGTAATGCGGCTGTCGTCGTTCAGCTCTTTCAGCACCAGTATCGCTTCCTCGAAGCGCCCCATGCTCATCAGTATTTCCGCTTTCTGGTAAAAGGCTTCCGTAAAATTCGGATCAATCACCATCGCAAAATCAAAGGCCTCTATGGCCTCCGTATTCCGTTCGGCATCGGCCAGTGCCACGCCCATGTAAAACCAGGCCAGGTGGTTGTACGGATCCATATCTACCTGCCGGCGGTATATATCCAGCGCCTTATCCACTTCTTCCAGCACCTGGCAGGCAAAAAGTATATCCAGGTAAATAAGGTCGTTATGCGGGTTTATCTTCAGGGCTTTCTGCAGGTACTCGAGCGCTTTCTGGTACTCGGAATGGCTCAGGTATTCCCCGGCAATATCCATAAACACATAATCGTGCTCTTCCTTGTCCATATACGGCAACGCAGCCAGGTAGCATTCCACAGCCCTGTCCATATCGCCTTTATCCGAATACGCTTCGGCCAGCAACAGGTACAGATCTGCATTACCCGATTCTATCAGTTGCAGTTTATCCAGTATTTCAATGGCCTTCTCATACTTCTTGCGGCGCATCAGTATCTGTGCCTGCCGCATCTTAAGCTCGCCCGAATACGGGTGCTGATCCAATGCTATACCCAGCACTTTTTCGGCCTTGCTGATCTTATTCTTGGCGTAATAGTGGTCAAAGATCTCCTCAAATTGTTCCAGATCAAAAAAAACAACCTTGTTTTCCCTGACCATGGTTTCGTATTGTTTCAATACGGAAGCAAACTGCTCTTCATTACGTTCAAACTCCTCGTTCATCAACTGTCTTCCTCCGCAAAGATTTCTTAAATGTATTACAAAGTTATGAAAAAAGGGAGCCCTTTTACAGCGGAAGGGGGTAGTTTTAAACAGGCTATGAACATAAATTTTGTTATATGGCCTATGGGAGAACGGCTTGAATGATACCTTTGCCCCTTATCTATTTATGAAAATTTAATTTTTAGTACAGGAAGAAGGATGACACTGATTAAATCGATTTCTGGCATACGCGGTACGGTTGGCGGCAAACCCAACGATAACCTTACCCCACCCGATGTAATAAAATTCAGTTCGGCATTTGCACAGATGCTGCAGAAAGAAGCCGGCAAACGGAAGCTGAGCGTTGTAATAGGCCGCGACGGACGTATGAGCGGCCCCATGTTTCTGCAGCTGGTTGCCCAAACCCTTACGGCCTGTGGTATTGATGTAATTAACCTGGATTTAAGCACCACCCCCTCGGTAGAGATGGCCGTTCCTTATTTCAGAGCCAGCGCTGGTATTATACTCACGGCCAGCCATAACCCGCGCGAATGGAATGCCCTGAAACTGCTGAATGCACGGGGCGAATTTATTTCGGCCGCACAGGGCGAAGAACTGCTGGCCATAGCCGCTGCCGGTAATTTCGATTATGCCCCGGTTGACGAGCTGGGCAGCATTACCCTGCACGAAGGCGGATTTATAAATGAACATATAGAGGCCATACTGCAGCTGCCTTATGTAGATACAGAGGCCATAAGCAAAGCCGGGTTACAGATACTGGCAGATGGCATTAACTCTTCGGGAGCCATTGCCGTTCCCATGCTGCTGCACCGCCTGGGTGTACACAACGTTTCGGTGCTGAATCCCGAACCGCACGGTAATTTTGCGCATAACCCGGAGCCACTGCCGGCCCACCTGCACGAACTTTCGGAAAAAATTGTACAAACCCGATCGCACATGGGCATAGTAGTAGATCCGGATGTGGACCGCCTGGCCTTTGTGTGTGAAGACGGATCGATGTTTGGGGAGGAATATACCCTGGTTGCCGTGGCCGACCTGGTACTGGAACAAAACCCCGGCAATACGGTTTCGAACATGTCGTCTACCCGCGCCCTGCGCGATATTACCGAAGCCCGTGGCGGCAGTTATGCAGCCTCGGCTGTAGGCGAAGTAAATGTAGTGGAACTGATGAAAAGTACACAGGCCGTAATCGGTGGCGAAGGAAACGGTGGCGTTATATTGCCCGAGCTGCATTATGGCCGCGATGCCCTGGCCGGTATTGCACTTTTTCTGAGCCTGTATGCCAAACGCGGACTTAAAATGAGCGAGCTGCGCAACAGTTACCCGGCCTATACCATATCGAAAAATAAAATTGAACTGCAGCCCGGTATGGATGTAGATGCCCTGCTGGAACAGATACGCAGCCGTTATGCAACACAGCCCCACTCAACCATCGACGGGGTTAAAATTGAATTTGACCGGGAATGGGTGCACCTGCGCAAATCGAATACAGAACCTATTATTCGCATTTATTCAGAAAGTGAGCATGCACACAGCGCCGATGCCCTGGCTCTGCGCTTTGTGAACGAACTTAAAGAACTGGCCGGACTTTAAATACCGGACACGAGCGGAACAGACACAGCTCCCGTAGCTTATTTAGCTGACGGAATATTCATTCTTTTGCCTGTACTCAACTTCTGATGGAGCCCGCCACTATACAGCCATCAGAGATTGTACTTCGGGTATGGGGTGTTGGATTCTGTTCTTATCAATCATAATACATAATTGCCCAATTATGCATCTTATTGCCCAATTATTGCCCAATTATCGTATAAAAAACACTGGCTCCACGACTGCCTTTCTTCACAAGCACGTTGTATTTCTGCACCAATTCAGCCAATTCAGTCGTAGCCGTTCGTTTGGATACATCATTCAGTTCCTGATAATCCTTATTAGATAATCGTCCTTTTTCTTTTGCCCTTAGTACACCTTTGAGCTGCCTTTCATTCAACCCAAGAGCCTGAAGATATTCCTTATGATATATATCTTTCCTGAATTCTACCCAAAAATCTGAACCGTTATTATGATAAGATGGTTCCGGCAATCCAGCCTCTGTGCACTGTTCTATCATCTTAGTAATTCCTCGCCCCCAGGATTCGATATATCCGCTTCGGAAAAAAGCATTTGCAATATCGGGATTATGGGGCCGGGATGCATGTTTGGCCAATAAATTCTCAATCGTCCATTCTTCCGGTAACTGTCCTTCATTCCAAAACATTATTTTGTCTTTGTATACACTGATCTGAATTGGAACACCTCCGGAATAGTCTTTATGCACTACCGCATTAAGCAGTGCCTCCCGTATCCCCTCCCGGGGATATTCGAAGGTTTCTTTACGGTAAATATCATCGTAGCTGATCTCGGCCTTGATATACTTCGTAAACAGCAGTTCCATAGTCTTTTCAACCTGGTAAAATAAATTTCCGTGTATTTCATCCTGATAGCGCAAATCTGTATCCGTTTCAAAATAGCCAATTTTAATATAAGCTCCCGTTACAAATTTTTCAGGATCGGAATGAAAAAGCAAAACGGCGGCCCGTTTTAAATAACGATCTTCTGTTAATTTAAGATTTTCGAGCAAATGCTCATTGCTGTCTGCAAAACTTTCTTCGCCAAGGCGCTGACTTTTAAAACCGCGCTTACGGAAAAAATCGAACGTATCCTGTTTCAGGTCGCTTACAGTAATTTTAGGTACTGGTACACCGTCCCAACGTTTGCCTTTTTTTTGCAGCATAAACTTATCTAAAGCGGCTCCTTTCAGTTCCTGCTTGGTACTGCCGCTGCGGTAATGATATTGCCCCTTGTAATTGACCGGGTTGGGATAAGCATCCACCCTAATTTCGATATAGTTACCCTGCTCTGTTGTATGAAGGTTCACATCAACCATGATCCCCAGCACATCCCGGACTTTATTGGGAATATCTTCCAGCAGCTTCTTTGCATCAGCCACTCCGACCACTTTTCCTTCATCATCTTTCCCAATAAAAATCTTTCCTCCGTTCGCATTGGCAAATCCGCATATCCATTTTAGGTATTCATCACGCCAGCTGCTTTTATATTCTATAATCTGTGACTCATTCATCGGCAATCTTTATCATAGGAAACAAAGGTAGCGTTATTCATCATCGGAATATAATTTACACGATCAGCCCAATAATAACAAATTCATAGTCTGCATACTTACACATAAAAAAACCCGGGCTGTATGAAAACAAAATACATTAAGCCATTCAAGAACCTCGGGGTTAAAAATTTCTTCAGCAAAGAGGGGGCGACACCAAAATCATGCCGGAAGAAAAAATATCCCGCCCCTCACCGCTGTGAGCATCTTTTTTCGTATCTTGTAAGAATGAACTTATTTCTGCTTCAGATGCAGATCGAAGTAATCGGCAATCTTCTGATTCAGGTGTATACGGTCTTTTCCGCGTACGTTATGCTTGTGATCGGGATACAGGAAATAATCTACCTGTTTGCCGTTCTTTATGCAGGCATTAATAAATTCCATGCTGTGCTGCATTACCACCACATCGTCCTGCGCACCGTGTATAAGTAAAAGTTTACCTTCCAGTTTGGGCGCATTTTCTATCAGCGAGGTTTTGCGGTACCCTTCGGGGTTCTCTTCGGGTGTATCCATATAGCGTTCGCCATACATTACCTCATACCATTTCCAGTCGCAAACGGGTCCGCCGGCCACACCGGCTTTAAATATCTTATTCTGGTTAAGCATAAGCGATATCGACATAAAACCGCCAAAGCTCCAGCCGTATACGCCTATACGTTCCTTATCCACAAAGTTTTTGGAGCTCATAAAGCTGATTCCGGCCATCTGGTCGGCCATTTCGTTCTGCCCCAGCTGCCGGTGTATTACATGTTCGAACACTTTGCCCCGGGCATCAGAACCCCGGTTATCGAGCGTAAATACCACATAGCCGTTCTGGGCCATATAGTAATCCCAGAGCGAAGCTCCGCCCAGCCACGAATTGGTTACCAGCTGCGCGTGCGGGCCTCCGTATACATAAAGCAGCAGCGGATATTTTTTAGAAGGATCGAAACCCGAAGGATAAATAATACGGCCGTTGAGCGGTGTTTTACCATCGGCTGCCGTTATGGTAACCAGTTCCATGCGCGGCATATCGTAAGCGGCATAGGGGTTGGCTGCAGATAACAGCAGCTGTTCTTTACCTGTACTGAGGTCGATAAGGCCGGCCTCTGAGGGCACCGTTGTGCTTGAAAAACTAAAAAAGGCACGGTCGGCAGTTCGGTTAAGAGTAATTCCATAGGTACCGCTGCGGGTACTGATGCGTTCTGTTTTACCGTTCTTCAGCTGCACGGCATACAGGGCGCGGTCGAGCCCGTTGGAGGCTGTTCCGATGTAATAAATAACACCACTGCGGCTGTTGCAGCCCAGGTATTCTTCCACCACCACATCGCCGTAACCGAGCGATTTAAAAGTTGCACCGTCGCTGCTTACGATAAACAGGTTATTATACCCGTTACGTTCAGACTGGTATATGAATCCATTTTTAATACCGGGTTCAAAAATGAGCGGGTGCAGTGGTTCTACATAGGTAGAGGCTTTTTCTTCGAACAGCTGCGCCAGCTCTTTTCCAGAAGCGGCATCGTAGCGCTTCATCTGCAGGTGATCCTGCCCGCGGTTGAGTATGCCTGTGTACAGGGCCTGCGACGAAGGGTCCCAGCTTACGGAGGTAAGGTAATGATCGAGCTGTATCCCGGTTTCCATACGGGTAGATTTACCATTCTGCGTATCGAAAACGAAAAGCGATACATTTTCGCTGGTCATACCGGCCATAGGATAACGTACCGGCGTTTCCTCGGCCATACGTGCCGCCGTATTTACCAGCGGGTATTTCTGTACCCGGGTTTCGTCTTTCTGGTAAAAGGCAAGGCGTTTACCATCCGGCGACCACCATATGCCCCGGTCTATACCAAACTCCTGGCGGTGTACATAGTTGCTGCCATTTACAATACCATCCTCGGCTGTAGCTGTAACCACCGTTTCTTTGCCCTGCTCATCTACAATATATACATTATCGCCACGGGTAAATGCGGCTTTATCGTGCATATCCGAAATATAGCTTTCGCCGGCATCGGCCGGTACTTTTACGCTACGTACAATTCGGGCATTCTTTACATCGTATTCGAAATACAGTGTTCCCTCCTGGGTGCCGGCCTTTAAAAAGAGCAGCCCGTTCTCTGTCCAGCTGTATTCATAAGGAAAGTACAGCAGCTTCATGGATGCCTTTTCCTGATCGGCAAGGGCATTTACGGCCGATTGCAGCTGTGCAGTCTCCAGCAGTTTTGCAGGTTGCCATTTATCTGCCGCACTGCACTGGTAAAGGGCGCTGTAACCTGCATCAATATAGGTAAAGGCAGCGTCGGACTTCCACTGCACAAAATTGCGCGATTCCGGGCGAAACTTTGTCCACTGGCCCGTAGTAGCCTCGGCCATACTAAACTTCTGCTGTGCATGTACGCCGCTTACAAAAAGGGCTGGCAGGGCAATCCATAAGAATATTCTTTTCATACGATATCTTTTGATAGAGTACGAAAATAGAACTTATAAAACGACTGTATAATTTTTTCGATGTATCGCACAAAAAAGCCCGGTCGTAAATAACCGGGCCTGAGTCTTAAATTAAGCAAAAGAAAAGCGCGTTTACAGGCGACCCTGATCGAGCATATATACGATTTCTTCGATGTATTTATCGTACGTATTTACAGCGGGATCGTATTCCGATTTAAGATCGAGTTTAAACGATTTGGCTGCCAGCTGATAAAAGAAGGCATTAAAGCCACCTTTCAGGTCTTTAAGCAACTCGTAGGTTGAGTTCTCGGTTTCGCGGTCGATGAGTTTAAAAAGTACGGCAGCATCTCTTTTATTCAGGTTTTTTACCTGATCGCCAAACTCTTTGCGTAACTGGCTTTCCATCAGTTTTAATGTCGCTTTGCGCTCTTTTTTATCCTGACCGGCCATCATAAACTCGTAGTAATCGAGTTTCTTTTTGGCTTCGCGGGCAAGCGGCAGCGTTTTACGTACAGAACGTATCAGCTTATCGTACTGTTTCTGATCTTCTTTACGGCTGAATACACGGGGTTCGAGTATCGTAACCTCTTTCAGGCTGCGCAGGTATACGGTATCGCCGTTTACAATTTCGTAGGGCAGTACATTCGGCCGGGGCTGAATGTTTCCACCTCTTCCTCCTACTTTAATTACTTCCTGGCCATAAAAGACCACGGGAAAAAGCAGGATACATACAGATAATGCCAGATATCTCATAAGCAATCAGGTTTACCCATATAAAAACAAAAAGGAGGCCAAAGCCTCCTTTCCTATTTTGAATTAACAAAAAATTATTTCTCCATTGTATCTGAGAACACGCCATCAACTCCTGATACACCGGTTCCGCTGATCTCGCCAGCCAGGGTACCCTGTGAAGTACTGATGTATGTGAACTTCAGATTGGTGATAGAAGCATTACCAATGCTGAAAGTACCGGCAGTAGCTATTTTACCGTTTACATCCAGGTTTACGGTAACAGCTGGCAGAGGCTGCTGATTGTTATCTGTAAGACCCAGGTTAGTTACAGCTGTAATTTTGTAATCTGCAGAGTTATCAGAAATAACAAAAGTATAGTTTCCTACTGCAGGAGCAGTCCATGTACCAACGAATTTGTTATCGGTAGCTGTAGCATCGCAAGCTGCCGGATCGTCGATGGTAGCCTCTGAGTTGTAGTTGTCATCAGTAGTAGTTAAACAACCTTTCGTTCCGCAGCTGCTGAACGATACTGCGAAAGCCATAAGGGCAACCGCACCAACAGACAATAAATTCTTTTTCATAATTTTCTTTTTTTACTCGGTTTGAACGGCAAAATTATGTTTTTTTTTCAGTTTCTAAAATTTTTACCTGTTTTTTTAGTCTGTATTTGCTAAGTTTAAAATTCCTTAGCTATTTTTGTTCCAAAATCAAAAAGGAAGTACACAATGAAAAAATTAATGTATGCAGCATCTGTGGTTGCTGTAATGGGAATGGTTGCCTGCGGCGGTAACGGCAAAAGCGATGCGGACGCCAACAAAGCAAAGGCCGACTCGCTGGCTAAAATTGAAGCAATGAAGAAAGACAGCCTGGACAAAGCCCTTGCTGCTCTGAATGCTGTGAAGGATATTACAACAACAGCTTCCGAGAATCCGCAACTGTCTACTCTGGTAGAGCTTCTTACTGCTGCCAACCTGGCCGAAACACTGAAAGACACTACCAAATCGTTTACAGTATTTGCTCCTACCAACGATGCTTTCAACAAATTCGATCAGAAACAGCTGGCCGAACTGAAAGATCCTAAAAACGTGGAGAAACTGAAAGATGTTCTGCTTCAGCACGTTGTTGCAGGCCGCCTGATGGCTGCCGATGTACAGGGTGTTGGCCAGCTGCAGGCACTGAACGGTAAAGTTATTACCGAAAGCAACGGTATGATCGGCGGAGCCAACATACTGGAGTCGAACAAAGAATGTAAAAACGGTTTTATCCATACCATCGACGGTGTTCTTACACCACCTAAGGCTAAATCTACTGCGAAGCCTAAAAAACCGGTAACACCTACTACCCCTACTACAACGCCTGAAGAGAAACCAGCTCCGGGTAACGTTGGTGGCCGTGGTGATGCTGAACCTGCCAAAGTTGGCGGCCGCGGTGGTCAGACCGAGCCTACCAAAGTTGGTGGTCGTGGTAACTAATACACATTAATTTCATTACATATGTAAAGAGGCTGTCTGAAAAGGCGGCCTCTTTTTTATTTTACGTATACATCCACATATACCGGCATATGGTCGGAATAGCCTCCCTCCCAGCTAAAACCGGTATAGGTACGAAAAGGCTTCATACCCATATAAGTGGCATCGTCGCGCAGCAGAAACGGCAGCATGGCCACATGCTGCACAGGCCTATGCATACGCTTAAGCGCCGCGCCGCTTGCAAATACCTGGTCTATAAGCGCCCAGTGATCCCTGTACTTGTGGGAGCCTCCTTCAAGCCCTTCGGCCATATTGTACAGGAAGGTATTGCCCTGCCAGCGTTGCGGACTGCAGGCTCCTAAGCCTTCGCGGATACTTTTTTCGAAGGGCTCGTCGTTAAAATCGCCGCCGGCTATAATGCAGGCCAGAGAATCGCGCTGCCACAGGGAGTCGCATACCTGCCTCAGCACCTGCGCTGCGCGCATGCGTTTGGGCTCGGTATCCCGGGCCCCGGAAAACTTAGAGGGCCAGTGGTTCATGAACAGATGCAGGGTATCGCCTTTCGATGCCGTACCGGCCATATACAGAATATGCCGGCCTGTATCGGCACCGTAACTTAATTCTACCTTGCGATGCATAAAAGGACGAAAGCGCGATGGATCGTATATAAAAACAGGATCTATCCCCCTGGGGTCTGCAGATTCTTCGTGTATAATCTGGTATCCGGCTCCCCGCAGCAGGGTACTGTTAAGCAGATCGTAAACAACAGCCCGGTTCTCTACCTCACACAGGCCTATTACTGCCGGTGGCTCCCATTCGCCAAGGGCAACCAGGGTCTGAGCCAGGTTTTTCAGTTTTAAGTAATAACGGTATGTATTCCAGCGACGTGCACCTTCCGGCGTATACTCGTCGTCGCGCGTGTGGGGATCGTTCAGGGTATCGAACAGGTTTTCGGCATTCCAGAATACAATGCGCAACGTACGGACGGATGGCTGTAACTCTGCATCTTCGATAATAGTCTTTGGGGCAATACATGCCGTAATACAGCTGTAAAGTACTGTAAGCATAAGGGGGGTAAACTGCTTCATATAGTATTATGTTAATCTGTTTTTACAAGACGCATGATATATGTTCCGGTTTTAAAATAGTATATACCACTGGCAAGCTCAGGCACATACAGCGTACACTCGCCCGTACAGCTTCCGTTGCGTAGTTCCCTGCCTGCGGCATCGTACAGTGTCCAGTGCCGCGTTTTTTCGCTGCGGATACTGAAATAATCGCGGAAAGGATTGGGCATAAGCTGTATTACCTCCCCTGCTGTTACATGCTGCATCCCTGTTCCGGCTGCCTGCAGGTAAAAGCCATCCGAAAAAAGTGTATCACTGTATAAACCGGCGCCATTCAGAGCCAGTGCAGCCGTATAATAATAGGCAGCCGCCGGCAGCAGATCCAGGTTAAAAGGCTGTATCGTATCGGTATAGTTAAAAGGCCCGGCCTGTACCTGCTGTGCTGCATCCAGTATAAAGAACTGCCGGGTACAGCCTGAGTGTATATCTGTAAACAGAGGCAGATACAGGTTTACCGTAGTGCCGGCTGTTAGCGTATCCAGGTCGGGACTTTCCTCGCCCGGGATGCCCGTATGCAGCGGTGGACTATAATCTACCCGTATACCCGAATCGGCAAAAGCCATAAGCCGGGCTGCATCAGTAACCAGCGAATAAATGCGGGCGGCAAAGCCCTGCGGGTCCGTATTCTGATAGCGGCATGCCAGGCTGGTATCGGCACCCGTATGAATATACTCTGCTGCCGAACGGTTTTTATAGATACGCAGGTAACGTACATTCATATATGCATTGCCCGTACGCAGCGATACGTAATTACCCGTGGTGTAAGGCTGGGGATCCTGCCAGGCACCCAGGTATTCGTTATCTTTCCATACAGCAATAAGACCATCCTGTTTTGTAAAGGCTATACGAAAACGATAATACTGCCCGGCATTAAGGGTACAGTTTACAGTTTTTACCAGCTGAAACACATCGTTTGTTACTTTATAGAACTGTAACTGCTGATTATCGATCCGGAACCAGACAAAGTAGGAATTATTACGGTTGGGCCAGGCGGCATCGTCGCACATAAAATGCAGCCCGAAGCGACGGTTGGTTCCGTTACCACCGGCTGCAGCCTCCATTTCGTATACATAGGCATCGGCCGTTTGCATAAAAGAAGTATAGTAATTGGTATTGGCATTACCCTGGTCGGTTTGCTGCAGCTCTGTTCCTGAGTAGCTCCAGCTACCGGCATAGTTCTGCCAGTTATATACGTTTGTACTGAAATGATCTTCGAAAAAACCGGCATTACGGTTTGCCGATATGGTATTCCCGTCGAAATCGCTCAGGGCCCAGTATTGCCCGCTCAGCTGTGTATTATCTGAATCCTGAAACTGTATCTGCATAGAATCGCGCAGCCAGTTTTGCTGCGGCAATACCTGGGTAAGGGGTGGTGTTGTATCGGCCAGGCAGTAATAGCGCAGGCGCCAGCCCGGCCTGCGGGTAGCACCATCGCTGCGGAAACGCAGGGTAAAGGCTGCAGCACCAATATGCAGGGCAGCTGGTAACACATTACCGCTCCAGGCCAGTAAAGGAACTCCCTGGGCCTGTGTTCCGGCGTAAATATACAGGCTGTCGTAACCGTTCTCCAGGTCGAACTGGTCCCAATAAAGCTGTATGGACACCGCTCCGGGCGGAGCTATGGTATAGGTATAATCTTCGTTATCGTAATAATTCATACCAGGTCCGCCCATATCGTACAGCGTATCTGCACAGGGATTGGTATAGCAGTCGGTTAACTCCGAACGCAGCGCATCCCACAACTGGGTATAGCCATCATCGTAACTCAGCGCCCATATACCTATCCCTCTTAAATTACGCTGCTTTACAAATGTGTAGCGTTGTTTCAGTTCGGCTTCTTCCGAAATAAAACACTGGCGGTAAGCCCCTCCGCTGGGGAATATGTATGCCCTGGATGCCGATGTAGGGTAAAGCTGTGGATTAGTGTAGTTACCTGAAGCATTATTTTTTACATAGGCATAAGTACGCGAAGCAGAGGCCGGACTTGCGGATACATTGGAAGGCAGCGAAGCCGATACGGTGTTCCATTCTCTTCCGTAATACGGCAAACCCAGTACCAGTTTATCGGCCGGTATTCCCTCGTTCAGGTAATAGGTAACACTACGCGAAAGACTACGGTCGTAGGCTGTGTTAAAACCATACAGCGGGTCGGTAGGGCCGGCCTGTGTGCTGCCGGAGTAATAGTAATCGTAACCCATGAGCGTAAAAAAATGGACATAAGGTTCAATAAGCGGTTCCTGAAAAAGATTGCTCCAGTCTACTGCATACAGGCATACCGAAAGCTGGTAATTACCGGCATTGTGCAGGGCCGTGCCCAACTGTACAAGAAAAGCGGTAAATGCAGCCTGCTGCGATACGGGCACTCCCTCAAAGTCGATATTTATGCCATGTGCCCCACGCGCCTGTAAGAGGGCAATGAGATTATTCACCAGCGTATTACGCGCCGCGGCATTGGAAAAGAACGTAGCATGGTCGCTGAACAGTGTAACGCACAGGTGCACTTTTACATTATTCGCCAGCGCTGCGGTTACCGAAGGAACAGTAAGAAAATTATAGGTACTGTTCGGCTGCCCGTTAAGCGGGTTTACCTCGTAGGAGAAATATACAAAATCGCTGAGCAGATCCCAGTCGTAATTTACCTCAAGGCCGTTACCCCAGTATGGATGCCAGCCCAGCACAGTTTTTTGCAGCGCACAGCCGGCCCGTTTATGCGGTGGCATAGCCGCCGGAGTATTAAAGGTATAATAGGCCATACCATCGTGACCCAGGCTGCAGTAATAGGCACTTTCTTCCTGCATTACCGACACCTGCGATTGTGCCTTAACCTGCATGAATAGCAGTATAGAGATGTAAAAAAGGAGTTTTTTCATAGGTATGCGCAGCAACACCTAAGATACGATTTTTATTCGCCGAAAGACTGCAGCTGCACCATTTTTTTATACATACCTCCTATGGCCAGCAGCTGTTCGTGGTTACCCTGTTCCAGTATACGCCCGCCTTCCATAACCAGTATCAAATCGGCCTTGCGTATGGTAGAAAGGCGGTGTGCTATTACCAGGGAGGTGCGGTTCTGCATAAGGGTTTCCAGGGCTTCCTGCACGGCTTTTTCACTTTCGCTGTCAAGGGCCGAGGTAGCCTCGTCCAGTATAAGTATATCCGGGTTTTTATACAGGGCGCGCGCAATGGCAATACGCTGCCGCTGTCCGCCGGAAAGCCTGCTTCCACCTTCGCCGGCCAGGGTATCGTATCCCTGCTCCAGCTGCATAATAAAATCGTGGGCATGGGCATGCTTTGCTGCCTGTATCGCCTTTTCTCTGTCGGGGTTATCGTCGCCGAAACAGATATTATGCAGTATACTATCGTTAAAAAGCACACTGGTTTGTGGCACAATACCCATTTTTTTACGGAGAGAAGCTGTTGTAAACGAGCGTATATCCTGCCCGTCGATGGTAACCGAACCGCTGCTTACATCATAAAAACGCGGCAACAGGTCGGACAGGGTGGATTTGCCGGCTCCTGAAGCTCCTACCAGGGCCAGGGTTTTTCCTTTTTCGAGCCGGAAGCTTACGCCATGTAATATCATCTCCTGATCGTAGGCAAAGCTTACATCGTTGAAGCATATATCCTTCTCGAAGCGGCATTCGCTGCTGGCTCCGGGCATATCGCTTATTTTTTCGGGCTGTTGCAGCAACTCTTCGATGCGCTCCAGCGAAGCCATTCCCTTTTGCAGGTTATATACAGTGTTTGCAGTGGCCTTGGCCGGGGATATGAGCTGCGAAAAGGTAAGTATAAATGCGATAAAGGTTTCGGGAGTAAGCCCTGAACTTACGGAAGAAGCATTCAGAATAAGCAGTCCGCCTATATACATAATAAGGGCTACCACTATAGAGCCCAGGAATTCGCCCATCGGCGACGACAGCTCGCGGCGGTTTAGCATGCGGGCATGAATGCGTGTAAACTCGCGGTTAAGCCCCATAAAGCGCTCTGTAACAAAGCGTTCGGCCGTAAAAGCCCGTACAACTTTACTGCCTCCTATGGTTTCGTCGGCCAGGGACATAATACGGTCGAGCAGGGCCTGCCCGCTGTGTCCGCTGCGTTTCAGGCTTTTCCCTACGCGCCCGATCAGTACACCGGCCACCGGCAGTATTACCAGCATAATAAGCGAAAGCTGCGGACTTATCTTAAACATAAAGGCTACCGAGAGAATAATTTTTACCGGGTTTTCGATGATAGACGAAAGCGACGACATAATGGCCCACTCCACTTCGCCTATATCCGAACTGAGTCGGGTGAGCATATCGCCCTTTTTCTGCTCGGTAAAAAAGCCCACCGAAAGGCGGTTGATCTTTTCGAACATACGGCGGCGCAGATCGAAAATTACTCCGCTGCGGATCGGAGTAAGTACTTTTATGGCCAGGTAGCGGAACACATTTTTAAGAAAGAAAAGCAGCACAATACCTATGCTTATGTATACAAGTGCTGTTTGCGGCCCTTCCTGTGTTCTTATACTGCGTACAAAAACAATAAGCTTGTCGAAAATATCACCGGCATCGGACGATACGCCTCCGATAGCTGCGGCATTGCCTTCTGTTTCGCGGTCGAAGATTACATTCAGGAAGGGAATGGCCATGGCCACACTTACAATACCGAATATGGAACTGAACAGGATACAGATACAGTACAACACCAGTTGCCCCCGGTATCCTCTTACAAGCTGCAGTATTTTAAGGGCACTTTTCAAGGCTGCAGGGCGGGATTGGCATCACGTTCGTGTATGGCTGCACGCCAGCTTTCGGGCATGGCAAAGGTTTTACCCGTGGTATAGTCGATACATACCAGTACAGTTTCGGCACTGGCTACCAGGGTATATTCGCTGTCTTTTTTCACAAAAAGGCCGTATTCGCTTACAAAGCTTTTTTCGCCAATACTTTTGGTACGCAGGGCTACATGCAGTTCGTCGCTAATGTACAGCGGACGTTTGTAGTTTACTTCGGCCCTGGCCAGTATAAGACCGGTACTTTTCCAGTCGATAAGAGCACCGAATACTTCGCGGAAATAAACGACCCTTGCCATTTCTATATAGCTCAGGTATACTGCATTGTTTACATGTCCCAGGGCATCGGTATCGGCAAATCGTACCTGCACCGGTACTACATAATTAAACTCTGATATCTGCATTTAAGAAAGCGGATTTAACGTAATACTAAATACAACCATTGTATTGCGGTCGCGTCCGAAGCTGAATTTTTCGAGCGCCTGAAATATATCTTTTGCCCTGAAGTACGAAGTATGCAGCGAGTTTTCGCCTTTCAGGCTCCATTGTATGGTGTAGGAGTTTTCGCTGCGGCGGAATTCTTTTACATACTGCAGCATTTCTACCAGGGCTTCCATTTTGGTGTGCCCGGCCGAAGCATGGAACAGAAAGCGCTGCTGGTGCTTACTGTTTATGGTAAACAGGTGCAGCAGGGTATGCCCCTGCTCCTCAGAAAATTCGAATACCAGTCCCGAACTGTCTATACCCAGAAAACGGGCTATATCGTTTTGTAGCTTCAGGGCCTCTTCGGCCCATTCGCTGGCTGATTCTTTCATTAACGGTGTTGTTTTACGTCTAACTTTTCAAATTCAGAATTGGCACTTTTATATTCGGGCAGTATCTCTTTCATTTTAGCTACAATGTGCTGGTTATTCTGTGCTGCTGCAAGGTGAGCCAGCTCGGCAAGGTGGGCATCCACCTCGGCTTTACCCGAACGTATAACCCGGGCTATAAGTATTTTAGGATGATGCGTGGGCAGGTTATCTTCGCCGGAAATCAGCAGTTCTTCGTACAGTTTTTCGCCGGGACGCAGTCCGGTAAATACCACCTTTATATCCACGTCGGGTTCCAGGCCCGAAAGTTTGATCATTTTACGGGCCAGGTCGGCAATTTTTACAGGCTGCCCCATATCGAAAATGAATACCTCTCCGCCCCTGCTCATGGCACCGGCCTCCAGCACCAGGCTACAGGCTTCCGGAATGGTCATAAAATAGCGGGTAACTTCCGGATGCGTAACCGTTACAGGCCCGCCCTCTTCAATCTGTTTACGGAAGCGGGGAATTACACTGCCGTTTGAACCCAGCACATTCCCAAAACGGGTGGTAATAAACTGGGTAGAAGAACATTCGTTAAACGATTGCACATACAGTTCGGCAATGCGCTTCGAGGCTCCCATTACATTGGTAGGATTTACAGCTTTATCGGTTGAGATAAGCACCATCTTCTGTGCTCCGTAACGATGAGCCAGATCGGCCACAATACGTGTCCCCAGCACATTTACCTTAATGGCCTCGGCCGGGTTCCGCTCCATAAGGGGTACGTGTTTGTAAGCAGCGGCATGGAACACATAATCGGGACGGTATTGTTCAAATATCTGTTCCATTTTGGCTGCATCGGTAATATCTGCGATCCGGAGCGCAGCATGGCTATGCCATTCTGATGCGGCAAGCAACAGATCCAGCTCGTACATGGGCGTTTCGGCCTGGTCTACACATACCAGCTGCTGCGGTCTGTATTCGATAAGCTGCCGCGCCAGTTCACTGCCTATAGAGCCGGCAGCACCGGTAACCAGAATGGTTTTACCAAAAAATTCGCTTTTAAGTATCGGGTTATCAATTTGTATGGCATCCCGGGCAAGCAGATCTTCAATTTTCACCTCCTGCAGGCGTATAGGCGCATTCGAGCTTTCGAGCCAGCTTTTGAGCGGCGGCAGATCGTACACCCGAACTTCAAAACGCAGGCATATATCCACCACTTTCTGCCGGGTTTCTGCCGATACCCGTTTGCTGGCAAAGATCAGTTCCGAATCGGGATACCTCGTAAGCAGCTGTTCCAGCCGCGATATATGCCACACCCGCACATCTTCGAGTTTTACATTCTCGAGGCGGGCATTATCGTCGATAAAGGCCACCACATTATAACGGGCACGTATATTGGTATCGAGGGCCCGTTTGGCAATAAGCCCCTCTTCGCCCGCACCGTAAATAATAATATCGTGCCTGGTTTTTTCGGAAAGGGCAATACGGCGGTATATAACCTTAAACCCTAAGCGCGAACCTACAATGAGGAATACCGAAACCAGAAAGTCGATCAGCAGCACATTGTAGGGAATAAGGTGTACTCCGCGGAAATGGAGCCATACGGGGTTTACCAGGGTCATAAGCATTGAGCCAACCAGCACCGTAAGCAACAGTCGCACCACATCGCTGGTGGCTGTATAGCGTACAATACCCTTGAACGAGCCCGAAAGCAGAAAAGTAAGAAAACGTATACCCAGCATTACCGGCCATACAATTTTGTAATGCATTACTTCCCTGCCGGGCACATTAAAATTGAACCGGAGCTGGTAGGCAATAAAAAGCGCCAGCGTACAGATCGCAAGATCTGTGAACAGTACCAGCCAGGGAGGGGCTATTTTTCCGTAGAACCGTTTCAATACAAGCTGTTTATATACAAATTACCCACAGTGCGCGGGCACACACGCTGCACATTATCTCAAAGATACGAAAAATCAGGATGCGAGCTCATCGCCCATACGAATCATACGCAGGGCCGTTACAGCGGCTTCTACTCCTTTATTACCGTGTTTTCCGCCGGCACGGTCCAGGGCCTGCTCCTGGTTAAGTGTGGTAAGTACGCCAAATATAACGGGAATGCCGTAGTCGAGTCCCACACGCATAATACCGTTGGCTGCGGCATCGCATACAAAATCGAAATGGGGAGTTTCGCCCTGTATTACGCAACCCAGACAAATAACGGCATCTACATCGCCGTCTTCGGCAAAGTATTTAGCGCCCAGCGGCAGTTCGAAGGTGCCGGGCACATTTTCTACCCATATATTTTCCGGGGAAACCCCATGCTTTACCAGTGTTTCCAGTGCGCCTTCGAGCAGGGGGCCGGTAACTTCGTCATTCCATTCCGAAACCACGATACCGATTACCACATTGGCTGCATCTGGCATATCTGCGCTATTGTACGACGATAAATTTTTAAGTGCTGTTGCCATAACCTTATCTCAAAAAAAAACCGGTCGTGGAGACCGGCTGTATTACAATTTGTTGTTATCCTTTTTTTGCTTTTACCCGCTCCAGAAACTTTGTACAGGCTTCGGCCTCCATACTCAGCGGGTATTCTGTAATTACCTTCTGGTATAACTCAATGGCCTTATCGGGATTATTGAGCTCCAGTTCGTAAAGCTGTGCGGCTTTGCGCAGGTATACAGGGCTTACAAGGTCGTTGGCATGCTTTTTAGCCGCTTTTTCGTAATGCTTTACCGCTTCTTCGTAATTTTTAAGTTCGCTGTGGGCATCACCGGTAAGACCAGCGCTGATCCCAGCCAGGAAAATATCTTTGGTAGAAAAATCGTTAAGCTGATCGATAGCCTCGTTGTATTTACCCAGGCTGTAGTAACATACACCCGCATAATAATGCGAAAGATTACCGGCATCGGTACTTCCGTACTGATCGATAATGCTCAGGAAACCGCTGAACTCACTGTTGCCGTTCAGTGCCAGGTTAAAACTGTCAACCGCAAAATACTGCTCGGCCAGGAACAGGGCATCTGCGGCCTCGGCTTCCCTGGGAGCGGCTACATAACGCTCGTAACCGAACCATATAACAGGAATAAGTATTATGGCGGCTATGGCCCCTATTACAACATTACGGTTTTTCTTTGCCCAAAGTTCAAGATTAAGCTCTGTTTTCGAAGGCTTAACCTCTTCATATTTCGGTTGTTTTAGTTCTGACATGCTATTTTGCGAAAATTAGGCAGCAAAAATATACATTTTTTTCAGTGTGCATACACGGCAGTGTTTTTTTTGTGTATTCGTTTTCAAGGCCGGCAAGTTAATAACTACCACATGGCAATTGAAAGTTTTTTAAGACCTTTGTACAACTGCATGAAAATTCTACATTTAAAAACGGGTAATTTCCGGAATTACGAATTTTCCGAAACCACATTCGGGCCCAAATTCAACCTGATATTCGGGCTGAACGGTACCGGCAAGACCAACCTGCTGGATGCAGTGCATTACCTGGGCTGGACCAAGAGTTTTATAAACCCCTCCGATACACAGAATATTCGCCGGGGGCAGGAATTTTTCTTTATTGAAGGCCAGGTAGAAAAAAGCGGGAAACAGCATCAGCTTTACTGTGGTTTTAAGAAAGAGAACGGCAAACAGTTCCGGATCGATAAAAAAGAGTATGAGAAAATGGCCGATCATATCGGTTTTATGCCCCTGGCCGTGATCTCGCCCAACGACCAGGAACTGTCGGGCGGAGGCAGCGAAGAACGCCGGCGCTTTTCCGATGCTATCATCAGTGTGTTTAACCGCTCCTATCTCGATGCCCTGGTGCAATACAACCGCATACTGATGCAGCGAAACGCCCTGCTGAAGCAGATGGCCGAAAAAGGTCCCGTTCGCCGCGATATCATTTCTATTTACAATGAACAGATGCTGGAACCGGCCGGCAGCATTACCGAAGAACGCCGGCGATTTGTAAAAGAGTTTAACGAAACCTTTGCGCAGATAGCCTCTACCCTGGCTGGTAAAAACGAAGACGCAGCCCTGGAATATAAAAGTGCCTGGCTTACTGAAAACCCCGGAAGCGGCTGGGAAGAAAGTTTCGAAAAAGATCTGCGGCTGGGCTATACTTCTTACGGACCGCATAAAGACGATTTCCAGTTCAGTATGCACGGACTGCCGCTGAAAAAAAACGCTTCTCAGGGCCAGCAGAAAACCTTTCTTACCGCACTTAAACTGGCCCAGTATAACTACATGCGCCAGAAAACCGGAGTACTTCCCATATTACTGCTCGACGATATTTTCGACAAACTGGACGACGAACGTGTGGAACGCATGCTGCACCTGCTGAGCGAAGAAGAATACGGACAGGTACTGATAACCGATACCGGCAGCGAACGTATTTTGCGTATCTTTGAACGCATTCAGCAACCCGTGGAACTGATATCCGTGGAGTCGAAAATTCCGCAATCTTATGCACAATAACCAGTACACCATAAAAGATGCCGTACGGCTCTTCCTTAAAACCTATAAACTGGAAGATCAGCTGAACGAAGGCAGAGCTTGCATTGCCTGGAAAAAAAGCATGGGGCCCTTTGTAAATAACCGCACCGAAAAAATTTCTTTCCGCGAAGGCGTACTTATTGTGTACCTGAACAGTGCTCCGCTCCGCAGCGAACTAAGCATGGCCCGCAGCGCCATCATAAGCAAGCTGAACGAAGAACTGGGTACTGCCGTTATAAAAGACCTGGAATTGCGTTAACCTGCCTCATCCGTTAAAAAGCCTGAATCTTTTATCTTTTAATTCCGTTTTTACGTTCATACCTGTATGAAACGACTCCTTCCCCTGTTCTGTATCTGCATAACGGTTGCTGCGCTTAACGCCCAGACCTCTGTGGATAAAAATATGGCCGCCGAAGCCATACGTTACCTCAATGCCATACGCCAGAATCCTGCTGCCTATGCCGACAGTACGGGCTTTTCGGGCTTGCGCCGCCTGCAGGTAATGCCTGTGCTGAACATAAGCCCGGTACTGATGACTGTGGCAGAGGAAAAAGCCCGCGACATGGCTGCAAATAACTACTTTTCGCATGTGAATAAAAAGGGCGAGGGCATCAATATTATGATACACCGCGCCGGGTATACATTACCCGAAAGCCAGCTGCGCGATAAAAAGAATAACTCGTACGAAAGCCTGAGTGCAGGTTACGAAAGTGCGCAAGAGCATATTAACGCTCTTATTGTAGACAAAGGTGTGCAACCGCCCGGGCACCGCAATCATTTACTGGGACTGGAAGATTTCTGGGCACGTTGCACTGATATAGGTATTGGAGTGGCATACAACCCCGATTCGGAATACGGGTATTATATGTGTATAATTATTGCCGGCAGACAGTAGCAAAAAAAGCCCCATGGAAATACCATGGAGCTGTATATAAAGTATAATGCTTTACTATTTTACCGAATCAACGATTGCTTTAAAAGCAGCCGGCTCATTCATAGCCAGATCGGCCAGAACTTTACGGTTCAGGGCAAGACCTTTTTTGTTGGCCTTATCCATAAACTGACTGTAGCTGAGACCCTCCATACGGGCAGCAGCATTGATACGCTGTATCCACAGAGCGCGGAAATTACGTTTTTTGGTACGACGATCGCGGTATGCATAAAGCAAACCTTTTTCGATCGAGTTTTTGGCAACCGTCCAAACATTCTTACGACGTCCAAAAGAACCTTTGGCAAGTTTTAAGAACTTTTTACGGCGGGCACGGGAGGCCACATGATTAACTGAACGAGGCATTTTATATACTCTTTAATTCGTTTATAATTATAATTTACCGGGTAACATGAAACGGATGTTGTTCATATCGGCATCAGCAACCAGTGTAAATTTCTGTAGACGACGTTTGCGCTTAGTGTCTTTCTTGGTCAGAATGTGATTATGAAAAGCCTGTTTTCTCTTCACTTTTCCGCTGCCTGTAATCTTGAAACGCTTCTTGGCAGAGGAATTGGTTTTCATCTTTGGCATTGCTATATCTTAGTTTTGCGTTATACTTACTTAATTTTCTTTTTCGGTGCAAGGGTCATTTGCATACGTTTTCCTTCGAGCCGGGGAAGGGTTTCTACTTTCCCGTCTTCTTCCAGAGCCTGGGCAAAACGGAGCAACAGCTCCTCTCCCTGCTCTTTGTAGACGATAGAACGCCCGCGGAAGAACACATATGCTTTTACCTTAGAGCCTTCGGCCAGAAACTTACGGGCATGATTCAGTTTAAAGTTAAAATCATGCTCATCTGTTTGCGGACCAAAACGTATTTCCTTTAATATCACTTTAGTGGCGTTAGCCTTCAGCTCCTTTTGTCTTTTCTTCTGTTCGTAAAGAAACTTGCCATAGTCCGTTAGCTTACATACCGGTGGATCAGCGTTGGGACTAATCTCCACGAGATCGACCTCCATTTGTTCGGCAAGTGCGAGCGCTTCTCTCAGGGAATAAATCCCCGGCTCAATATTCTCACCAACCACACGCACACGGGGTGCTGTGATTCTTCCGTTGATCTTATGCTCCGGCTCCACCTTTCTTGGTGGCATATTACGGCCGAAGGGTTTAGGTTGTAGTGCTATAGGACAGCTCCTTTCTTTTATATTAAACTTCTTTTACATTACCGGGAGTCAGTTTTTCCTTTATTTCCGACTCTACCAGTTCCACAAACGATTCTATGCTCATCGAGCCTAAATCTCCCTGCCCCTGGCGGCGAACCGAAACCGAACCCTCGGCCTCTTCTTTCTCGCCAACAATAAGCATGTAAGGCACTTTCTGCAACTCTGCGTCCCGGATCTTCTTACCGATTTTCTCAGACCGCTCGTCTATGGAGGCGCGAAGGTCGTAATTTTTTACAAACTGTGCAACTTTTTTTGCATAATCCACAAATTTATCGCTCACAGGAAGTATTACAGCCTGTTCCGGGGTTAACCACAGTGGAAATTTACCGGCACAATGCTCAATAAGCACCGCCACAAAACGCTCGAGACTACCGAACGGTGCACGGTGTATCATTACCGGGCGCTCACGGCCGTTATCGGGGGTTACATACTCCAGTTCAAAGCGTTCGGGCAGGTTATAATCTACCTGTATGGTACCCAGCTGCCATTTACGGCCAATGGCGTCTTTTACCATAAAGTCGAGCTTGGGACCATAAAAGGCTGCTTCGCCGTATTCTATCACGGTAGGCAGTCCTTTTTCTGCTGCTGCCTCTATAATGGCACTCTCGGCTTTTTCCCAGTTGGCTTCGCTTCCTATATATTTAGCACGGTCTACCTTATCGCGCAGGGATATCTGTGCTGTATATTCTGTAAAATCGAGCGTTTTAAATACGTACAGTACCAGGTCTATTACCTGCATAAACTCCTCTTTTACCTGGTCGGGACGACAAAAAATATGTGCATCGTCCTGGGTAAAGCCACGTACACGGGTAAGTCCGCTCAGCTCCCCGCTCTGCTCGTAGCGGTAAACGGTTCCGAACTCGGCAAAACGCAGGGGCAGATCGCGGTACGACCGCTGTTTGCTCTTGTATATCTCGCAGTGATGCGGACAGTTCATCGGTTTCAGGAAGTACTCCTCCCCTTCTTCCGGGGTAAGTATCGGTTTAAAACTGTCTTTACCGTATTTTTCGTAGTGCCCGCTGGTAATATACAGGCGTTTGTTACCTATGTGCGGTGTTACCACAGGCAGGTAGCCCATACGGCGCTGGGCATCGCGCATAAAACGTTCCAGGCGCTCGCGCAATTCGGTACCTTTAGGCAGCCACAGGGGTAAACCCGCACCTACATTATTCGAAAAGGTAAACAGCTCCAGCTCTTTGCCCAGCTTGCGGTGGTCGCGCTTGCGCGCCTCTTCCAGCAGCAACAGGTATTCATCGAGCATACTTTTCTTAGGGAAAGATATACCATAAATACGTGTAAGCATTTTGTTCTTTTCATTCCCGCGCCAGTAGGCTCCGGCAATATTGGTAAGCTTTATTGCTTTTACCAGGCCCGTTTCGGGAATATGTCCGCCACGGCACAGATCGGTAAAGTTACCCTGATCGCAGAAAGTAATCTCTCCGTCGTTCAGGTTTTCGATCAGTTCCCTTTTATATTCGTTATCGTGCCTGTTCGTGTAAAATTCCAGCGCTTCCTGCTTCGACACCGGGTACAGGCGGAAAGTACTGTTCTTTGCCGCCATTTCTGCCGTTTTAGCTTCAATTGCAGCCAGGTCTTCTTCGCGTATTACGGCATCGCCAAAGTCAATATCGTAGTAAAAACCGTTCTCGATCGAGGGACCTATGCCGAATTTAGCCTGCGGGTAAAGGGCTTGCACGGCTTCGGCCAGGATGTGTGCCGTAGAGTGCCAGAAAGCCTGCTTCCCGTTTGTATCGTCCCAGGTAAGTATTTTCAGGGTTGCGTCTTCTTCGATCGGGAACGAAAGATCGCGGATAACACCATTTACCTCGCAGGCCAGCGCCTTCTGCGCAAGACCACGACTGATGCTCTCGGCGATCTGCCGGCCCGAAGTGCCTTTTTCGTACGCACGTACCGAGCCGTCGGGAAAGGATATACGTAAATTACTCATGCCGTATGCTAATTATTTACAGGGTGGCAAAGATACACTTACGCCGCGAAGGAAGAAATACCCGGCACGAAATAAATGAACAAACTCACATGGAAAACATTTGATTACAAAATATTTTTCCTATTTTCGCCGTTAAAGTGTGTGTTATCTATATAGCTGATTATCTTTGAAAAGGTTCTGCACAGATTTATTTTCCAGAAATTTAATCCTCCTTTTACCGGCATTTTTCCTGTTGGGAGGTATTCTATTTTCCCAGAAAAAGCTGGGTGTAGACGGGCAGTTATCGCTGGAAACGGGCAGCATAAGCGGGGCTACGGTAAAAATAGAAAAAAACGGACGGGCGGCAGGCTCGGCCAGTGTATCTTCGTCCGGAGCTTTTGAGCTGGAGCTCGATTTCAACAGCGACTACACCGTTACCATTACCCAGAACGGTTACATTTCCCGCAAATTCCGCATCAATACCAGTGTACCTTCCGAGGCCGTGAACGACGGACTCAATGCCATATCGCTGCCCGTATATCTTACGCAGAGTTTTCCGGGAGGGCCCGACGGCAGCCAGGTAGATGCCACCCTGAAATTTAACGAAACCCTGTATGATTTCGACTTCGACAAGTCGGAATTTACCAGTATAGCTACCCAGAAGAAAAAACTCGATCCTGTTAAATCGCAGGCTTCTGCTGCACAAAAAGCGCAGGAAGAGGCTGAGGCCAAAGCCAAACAGGAAGCCCTGGCCAAGCGCGAGGCAGAATATGCCGAGGCATACCGTAAGGCACAGGAAGAAGAGGAACGTAAAAAGAAAGAAGCCGAACTGCAGGCAAAATACGACGATGCCATCCGGAAGGCCGACCTGGCCTTCGGACAGAAGAACTGGGAATTTGCCAAACAAAGCTATACCGAAGCTTCGAACCTTAAGCCACAGGAAGCTTATCCTAAAACGAAGCTGAGCGATATAGAAAAAAACATACAGGCCGATACCAATTATAAGAACGAAATTGAAAAGGCCGATAAAGCATTCGATGCCAAAGACTATAAAACTGCCAAAACTTCGTACACGGCTGCATTGCAGATAAAACCTGCCGAGTCGCATCCCAAGGAACGTATAAAAGCCTGCGATACCGAGCTCGACCGTATAGCAAAAGAAAAAGAGGCCCAGACCAAATACGATGCAGCCATTGCCAAAGGCGACAAGCTGATGGGCAGCAAAGACTATACAGGGGCTAAAACGGCATATAACGAAGCCCTGAGTGCCAAACCGGGCGATGCCGGGGCGCAACAGAAAATAGCCGATGCCGAGGCTAAGATTAAAGAGGAAGAAGAACGTAAGGCCAAAGAAAAAGAGCTGAACGAAAAATACACCGCAGCGGTAACCAAAGGGGATGCAGCCTTTAAAAACAAAACCTATACCGAAGCCCGCAGTGCTTACGAAGAAGCCCTTAGCTTAAAACCTAACGAAAGTTATCCCAAAACCCAGATAACGGCCATTACCAATGCCGAAAAGGCTGAGGCCGACCGCATAGCCAAAGAAAAAGAACAGCAGGCCCAGTACGATGCCCTGATCGTGGAAGCCGACCGCCTTTTTGGCGAAACAAAGCTGAGCGAAGCCAGAACAAAGTATGGAGATGCGCTGAAACTGAAAGCCGGCGAAACCTATCCTAAAAGTCAGATTGGCAAAATTGACGACCTGATTGCAGCCGATAATGCCCGTAAAGCTCAGGAAGCCGAACTGGAGGCTAAATATACCGCAGCCATGACCAAAGGTGATGCCGCTCTGAAAGCCTCGAAACTGAGCGATGCCAAAACGGCCTTTACCGAAGCTGCTGCTCTGAAGCCTTCGGAACCCCTGCCGAAACAGAAAATAGCCGAAACCGAACAACTGATTGCTGCCGATAACGAACGTAAAGCCCAGGAAGCCGAACTGCAGAAACAGTACGATGCCGAAATGGCGGCCGGTAAAAATGCCCTCAGCGCAAAACAATATGCTGATGCCATAGCCGCATTCGATAAGGCCATTGTACTTAAGCCAAACGATGCCGAGGCCAAACTGAAGAAAAAGGAAGCCGAAGATGCCCAGAAAAAGGCGGCAGACCTGCTGGCCAAAGAGCAGGAAATACAGCAGAAGTATGATGCAGCCATGAGCAAGGCCGAAACCCTGTTCAGCGCCAAAGACTATAAAACCGCTAAAACAACGTATGCCGAAGCTTCGGTACTGAAGCCGGCAGAGCAGGCCCCTAAAAGCAGGATTCAGGAAATAGACCTTCTGCTGAAAGAGGAATCCGATGCCAAAACAGCCCAGGATAAACTGAATAAAGATTTTGAAACGGCAATAAAGAATGGCGATGCAGCTCTTGCACAGAATAAATTTACCGATGCAAGGAATGCGTACGAGCAGGCTAAAACTCTTAAGCCAAACGACCCCGCTCCGCCGCAGAAACTGAACGAGCTGGCAACGAAAGAAGCCGCCTACCAGGCCGACGAGGCAAAGAAAAAAGCGGATGAAGCGGCCAAAAAAGCGGCGGAAGAAGAAGCGGCCCGTAAAAAAGCGGAAGAAGATGCAGCTAAAAAAGCGGCCGACGATGAAGCAAAACGCAAAGCCGATGAGGAAGCTAAACGTAAAGCCGACGAAGAGGCTGCACGACTGGCTGCTGAGGCTGAAGCCAAACGTAAGGCCGACGAGGAAGCGAAACGCCAGGCAGATGAAGCGGCAAGACTGGCCGCGGAAGAAGAGGCAAAGCGTAAAGCAGAAGAAGCCAGCAAAAAACAGGCAGAAGACGCTGCCCGCTTAGCTGCAGAAGAAGAAGCCCTGCGCAAGAAAGCCGAAGAAGATGCCGCACGTAAATCTGCCGAAGAAGCGGCTCGCCGCAAAAAAGAAGAAGAGGCCCGCCTGGCCGAAGAAGCCGAGGCCAGACGCAAAGCCGAAGAAGCCAGCAAGAAACAGGCCGAAGATGCTGCCCGCTTAGCTGCCGAAGAAGAAGCCCTGCGCAAGAAAGCCGAAGAAGATGCCGCACGGAAGTCGGCCGAAGAGGCTGCAAAACGTAAAGCTGCAGAAGATGCCCGCCTGGCCGAAGAAGCTGAGGCAAAACGCAAAGCGGAAGAAGCCAGTAAAAAACAAGCCGAAGATGCTGCCCGCTTAGCTGCCGAAGAGGAAGAGGCGCGTAAAAAGGCTGCAGCAGCTAACGCCGCTCAGAAAAAGGCTTCCGAAGAGGAGAACCGCCGCAAATTTGCGGAAGAAGAGGCAAAAAGGGTGGCTGAGGCTGCCCGCCGTAAAAAGGAACTGGAAAACCAGAAAAAAGAAGCACCTCCTGTTCTTATAGCAAAAACGGCCCCGAAAAAAGCAATCTATATGTATGCCTTTGCCTGTCCTACCAAAACAGAATTTGGCGTTATAAATATGAACGATGGCAGCGGCAACCGCATCATCAGCGAAACCGAATACAAATCGCTTTATCAGAAGTATAAAGATCAGATTTATAATAACTAAGGTTTTGTTGATGAGCCCGGATCCTGTTTATTAAAACCCTGATGCTAAAAATAATATTACTTTTTGGCGGTACCATACTGGCTTTCTGGCTCAGTGCCGTATGTGGCGGAGGTGCAAGCCTTATACTTATTCCATTGCTGAACATGCTGCTGCCGGCATCGGTAGTACCCTTCTCGCTTACGGTAGGTACCTTCAGCAGTTCGGCATCGCGCATCATTGTTTTCAGAAAACAGGTTAAGTTGCGTATATTCCTTTGGTTTGTTCCCTTCTCCATACCAGCTGTATTACTCGGGGCCTGGCTCATTAAATATATCAATCCCCTATATCTTCAGCTGCTGGTAGCCGTATTTCTGATGCTGAACATTCCCCAGCTCTTTCAGTCGAAACAGAAAATGCAGCAGAGCGAAAAGCCTTATCCTGCATATATCCTTGCCATTACGGGATTCCTGGCTGGTTTTGTTTCGGGTATAACCGGGGCCGTAGGATTACTGTTTAACCGTTTTTATCTGCGTTATGGCCTTAGCAAAGAAGAAATTATTGCCACACGGGCGGCCAACGAAATTTTTCTGCACAGCCTGAAGCTTATTATTTATGCAGCACTCGGTCTTTTTTCGCTAAAAGCACTGTACCTGGGGCTGCTTATTGCTGCAGGTGCTGTTGTATCGTCTTTTTCGATAAAATACATATTACCGTTCTTCAGCGACTTTTTCTTTAAAAAGATTGGTTATGCAGCTATGGCCGGCTCAGGACTTTTTCTGCTTATAAGTACAGGTGCTCTTATTATCGAACAGGATCAGATACGACTTATTACTGAACAGAAAGGACCTAAAAACGAAACTACCATATCCTGGCGCGAAAGCAACTTTGTTCTGGAATATGCCATCGACGACGGACTCGAAATCGAAAGACCCGTTACCTACGAAGAGCTTCCTCCCGATCTGCAGCTGCGTTATCGTTCCATGCAGGACAGCTATGATAAAATACTTATAGAAAAAGTATTCCGTTTCCGTAAAAAAGCATCGTACGAGTTTTATGCATACAGAAACGGGGAGTTAACCAAAAGCGAGTTTTACCCGCAAGACGCACACTAAATTTCGTTTATACAAACTCTCCAAACAGGTCGAACTCCTGTGCATCGGCTATTTTCACCTGTGCAAAATCGCCTACACGCGCATAGGAATCGTTTAGCGGAATAAGTACCTCGTTATCTACCTCGGGCGAATCGAACTCGGTACGGCCTATAAAATATCCGCCTTCCACACGATCTATAAGCACCTTGTAGGTTTGTCCTATACGGGCCTGGTTCAGATCGTAGGAAATACCCCGCTGCACTTCCATAATTTCGTTGGCGCGCTCCTGTTTTTCATCGGCAGGAACATCGTCGTTCAGCAGATAAGCATGTGTGTTTTCTTCGTGCGAGTATGTAAATACACCCAGGCGGTCGAAACGCATATCTTCTACAAAACGCAGCAGCTCTTCGTGGTGTTTCCGGGTTTCGCCGGGGTACCCGGAAATAAGCGTGGTACGTATGGCCATATCGGGCACCTTATCGCGGAATGTATTTACCAGGCGGTAGGTTTTTTCTTTATTTACACCACGGCGCATACTTTTTAGTACATCGTCGCTTACGTGCTGCAGCGGAATATCGATGTAACGGCACACTTTTGGATTGTTTCGGATTACATCAAGCACATCTTCGGGAAAACCATTGGGAAATGCATAATGTAAACGAATCCAGTCGATGCCGTCTACCCCGCCCAGGGCTTCCATAAGGGCAGCCAGCCGGCGTTCTTTATACAGATCGAGGCCATAGTAAGTGGAATCCTGCGCGATCATAATAAGTTCGCGTGTACCGCCGGCAGCCAGTTTCTGTGCTTCTATAACCAGCTCTTCGATGGGTTTGCTGATGTGTTTACCGCGCATAAGCGGAATGGCACAGAACGAACAGGGGCGGTCGCAGCCTTCGGATATCTTTAAATAGGCAAAATGGCGTGGTGTGGTAAGCAGGCGTTCGCCAATGAGCTCGGCTTTGTAATCGGCTTTCAGGGTTTTAAGTATGGCGGGCAGCTCCCGGGTTCCGAACCAGCGGTCTACCTCGGGTATTTCGCCTTTAAGGTCGCCTTTGTAACGTTCGCTCAGGCAGCCGGTAACGTATACCTTATCTACCTGTCCGTCCTTTTTAGCTTCGGCAAAGCGCAGTATGGTATTTATGCTCTCTTCCTTGGCATTATCGATAAAGCCGCAGGTATTAATAACCACAATATTAAAATCGTCCTGCTCCGACTCATGACTTACCTCCATACCATTGGCTTTTAACTGCCCCATAAGTACTTCGGAGTCGTATATATTCTTCGAACAGCCAAGTGTAACGATGTTTACCTTATTTTTTCTGAGTGTCCTGGTTTTCATGCAATGCGTTTAACGTATACGATCGGCGCTTTTTACCAGTTCGTCGTCTTTTTTTACGGCCCGGTTCCCCAGGAAGGTAAGTATGGCAGCCAGGGGCATTATAAACAGTCCGTACGACATAAGTATATTCCGTTCGAAACCGAAAGTACGCATCGTAAGGGCAAATATCCAGGAGCTAATGCTTAGTATAAGCAGTATACCAAATGCTACCCAGGATATTTTTATCTGCATCTGCCGTTTGCGGTATAAGAGTACGGAAGCTCCCAGGGCCAGTATTCCGGTAACAGTAAAAGCCAGTGCTCCGCCTTTTTCGAAAAAATCGCTCATACGGGCCAGATCGCCACCCCATACCGTACGTATGCCAATTGTTTTGCCTTCTTTACCTCGGCTCTCGTCGTAGTCGATAAGCGAAAAGGTAATTGAATCGCCCGCATCAGGGTTATCTACCCTAAAAATAGGACTTACCAGGAACAAAACCGTAAGCAGCAGGGCTATGGTAAAATAAACCGTTTGTATACGCTGAATCATGAATATTTTTTTGCAAAGAAACGCAAGATTGTGCAAAATAGCAATCTAAAGCGTACGGGGCAGCTCAAACAATTCCATAGCAGCAGGTTGCGCATCTTTTATCTCGAAGCGGAGAGCTGTACGCACCTTATGCCAGCCCTGTATACCTGCTGCTCCGGGGTTCAGATGCAGGTGCTGCAGGGCATGATCGTAAACCACCTTTAAAATGTGAGAATGCCCGCATATAACCAGTCCCGGCCGGTGTTTCCGGATCAGAGCCTGCGTACGGGCATTATATTTACCGGGATAGCCGCCGATATGTGTCATAAGCACCCGCAGACCCGCACATTCGAACAGCTGGTTCTCCGGATAACGAAGGCGTATGCGCTGGTCGTCGATATTCCCGTATACTGCCCGGAAAGGTTTAAAGGCCTCCAGGCGGTCGCACAGGGCTTCCGAACCCAGATCCCCGGCATGCCACAGCTCATCGCAGCTCTCAAGAAACGTTAAAAAGCGGTCGTCAAGATGATTATGTGTATCAGAAATGAGGCCTATTTTCAATATTTTGTATTTTTGCAAAAATAATCAAGCATTATGAAAAAGTTTATAGGAGTACTCGTTATTATCGCATCGGCTTTTACCTACACATCGTGTAACGGTATTGTGGCCAGCAAACTGGATGATACATACCGTATGGACAGAGCGTTCCTGAACGGAAGCGATTATACCCAAACCTTCAACAACCTGTATGCCAACTACACCATTGTGCTTACCAAGGAAAAACGTTTCAGCGAAAACTACAATATGCTTGGTGTTCCTGTGGGCATTGTAGGTTCCTGGGAAGTAAAAGAGAATGGCAAACGCCTGAACCTGTTCGAAGAGAACGGCGAAAAAAAGAGCCGCAGTTACCTTATACTCAAGCACAACAGCAAAGTATTACAGATACAGACCACTACAGAAGATGGTAACATACAGGAATATCACCTTGTACGTTTATAAGAAAAACATATAAAAGACCCCTTCTGCCAAAGGGGTTTTTTATTGCCCTTTCCTTTTCTTCATTACCTTTGCAGCCTAAGGAATCACTGCTTATGTACTCAATTATCCTGCGGATTTTATTTATACTGAAGGCCGAAGAAGCACATCATTTTACATTTTCTGCCATACGGCTGCTGCATCGTATTCCGGGTATGGGTACATTGCTGCGCAGGCGTTATCTGCTGCGTAACGAAGGGCTTAAGGTACAGGTGGCCGGTATTACATTCCCCAACCCGGTAGGGCTTGCAGCCGGCTTCGATAAAGATGCACGCCTGTTCGATGAACTTTCGTCGTTTGGTTTCGGGCACATCGAAGTGGGTACGGTTACTCCCCTGCCCCAGCCCGGTAACGACAAACCCCGCCTGTTTCGCCTGCGGGCCGATAAGGCCATTATAAACCGTATGGGCTTCAACAACCAGGGTGCCGGCCCGGCAGCAGTGCGCCTCTCTTTCCGTAAACCCGGAGGGCCTGTTATCGGCGGTAACATCGGTAAAAACAAGATTACACCCAACGAAGAGGCCGAACAGGATTACCTGAAATGCTTTCATACCCTGTACCCTGTTGTAGATTATTTTACAGTGAACGTAAGCTCGCCCAATACGCCCGGCTTACGTGCCCTGCAGGAAAAAGAGCCGCTGAGCCGGCTGCTGTCTCTGCTAAAGCAGGAAGCACTTAAAGCGCCCGTATACAAACCTGTATTTCTTAAAATAGCTCCCGACCTCAGCAATGAGCAGCTCGACGAAATTGTGGAGATTATTCTTAACACCGGTATCGACGGACTTATAGCCACCAATACCACGATCTCCCGCGAAGGTCTTATATCCGATGCATCCCTGGTAAACCAGCAGGGCGGCCTGAGCGGGCAGCCGCTCACAAAGCGTTCTACCGAAGTAATACGCTACCTGGTGCAGAAAAGTGGCAAACGCTTTCCGGTAATTGCCGTAGGCGGTATTATGACGGCAGAGGATGCCCTGGAAAAATTCAGGGCCGGTGCTTCGCTGGTACAGTTATATACCGGCTTTATATACGGAGGCCCCGCACTGGTAAAAGAAATACAGAAACAATACCTGCGGGCCAGACAGTCCGGGGAATTCTGAAAAATAAAAAAAACAGTATATTCGAATCGTGAATACCCGCAGTGAACACATTATACTCACAGAATGTCCGCGCGATGCAATGCAGGGCATTAAAAGCTTTATAGATACCGAAGACAAGATCACCTACCTGAACCTGCTGCTGAAAGCCGGGTTCGATGTGCTCGATTTCGGAAGTTTTGTATCGCCCAAGGCCATACCCCAGCTGGCCGATACCCACGAAGTGGCCGAAGCTATCGACTGGCAGAGCAGCCGCAGCCGTCTGCTGGCCATTATTGGCAATGTGGGCGGTGCCGAACGTGCGGCAGAGTTTTCTTTTATAAAATACCTGGGCTACCCCCATTCGGTATCCGATACCTTTCTGCAGCGCAACATCAACTCCAACCGCAGCGACAGTCTGCTGCGCGTGGCTGCCATACAGGAACACTGCGCCCGCAGCGGTAAAGAACAGGTAGTATATATTTCCATGGGCTTCGGCAACCCTTACGGCGACCCCTGGAATGCCGAAATTGTGGCCGAAGCCGTACAGGAGCTCTACAACCTGGGTATACGCCACATTTCGCTGGCCGATACCATAGGCGAAGCCAGGGCCGAAGATATAAGCACACTTTTCAGTACACTTATTCCCGCCTTTCCGGATGTGGAAATAGGAGCACACTTTCATACCCGGCCCGATAACTGGTTCGAAAACGTTAAAGCGGCCTACGAGGCCGGCTGCAACAAGTTCGACAGTGCCATGCTCGGTTACGGCGGATGTCCGATGGCCAAAGATGCCCTTACCGGCAATCTGCCTACCGAAAACCTGGTAGCCTTCTGCCTCGAAAATAATATACAGACACATATACAGATGGACGCTTTCCGCGAATGTATGGCAGCAGCCCGCGAACTGTTCAACGGAAAATCCTGATGCATATGAACTGGGAACAACTGCTAAGCACCGAACGCCCCGGAAGCCGCAAAAAAAATACGGTACAGGCCGACCGGAGCGAATTTGAAAAAGATACCGACCGGGTAATTTTTTCGCATGCCTTTCGCAAACTACAGGACAAAACACAGGTAGTACCCCTGCCCGAGCAGGATTTTGTGCATACACGCCTTACCCACAGTATGGAAGTAAGCTCCGTAGGGCGCAGCCTGGGCAAAATTACCGGCAAGGTACTGCTGGAACGCCATAGCGAAATAAGCCGAACCGAACTGGATGTGCACGATTTCGGCAATATTATATCCGCAGCCTGCCTGGCACACGATATAGGAAACCCACCCTTCGGGCATTCCGGCGAAAACGGCATATCTACCAGCTTCCGCGAAGGACAGCTGCAGCAATGGCAACCTTACTTTTCCGAGGCTGAATGGTACGATCTTACCAATTTCGAAGGCAATGCCCAGGGTTTTCGAATACTTATGCAAAAAGGTCTGCAACCTACAGCTGCCGTGCTGGGTGCCTTTGTAAAATACCCCTGTACCGGCAAGCTCAATACACGCGATAAGAAAAAGAAAAGTCAGCGCAAGTATAATTTTTACATGTCGGAACTGGAAGCGGCCCGCGATTTTGTAAACATATGCGGACTGCTGCCACACAGCAGCACTGAGTTCAGCTATTGCCGGCATCCGCTGGTATTCCTTACCGAAGCGGCCGACGATATCTGCTATCTTATTATCGACCTGGAAGATGCGGCCCGGATGAAGATACTCTCCGAAGAACGCTATATTGAGCTGTTACAGCCGCTGTGCGGCGACAGCCTTAAACCCGACAAGCTGCGTACCTATCCCGACCTGAACGAACGCCTGGGTATAGTACGCGCCCTGGCCATACGCAACCTTATACAGGATGCCTCCGATGTGTTCCTGCAGTCGGATACGGATATACTGAACGGCACTTTCGAAAAAGCCCTTACCGACTGTGGCAGATATGCCTCGCAGCTACAGCTGATCTCCGATTTTTCTATAGAACATATCTACAACAGCCAGCGGGTGGTAGAACTGCAGGCCGCCGGTTTCGAAATTCTGCCCCGCCTTACCGAACTCTTTGCCGATGCCGCACTCTGCGAAAAACTGGAGCCCGCTAAACTCAGCTCCAAACAAAAGAACCTGCTTCGTCTGCTTCCCGGACACCGGAATGTGAACCAGGCCGGGGCCTACGAAATTACCCGCCAGGTGCTTGATTTTGTTTCGGGCCTTACCGACCGCCATGCATTGCTGCTGCATAAAAAACTAATGGGTGTGCAAATATGACAGCCAACGATCGTTTTGAAGAAATACGCCGTATGCTGGCCGAAGAACCGGACGACCTGTTCCTGCATTATGCCATGGCCCTGGAATATGTTCGCCTGGGCGAAGCCGAACAAGGCATACGCATACTTATATCCATACGCGAAAAAGATGCCGGTTACCTGCCCCTGTATATGAAGCTGGGTACCCTGTACCAGGCTCTGCAACGCTATACCGAAGCTGTTGAGATACTGGAAGCCGGCATACGCGAAGCACGAAACCAGCAACAGTTTAAAACCCTGGCCGAGCTGGAACAGGTGCTGGAAATGGTGCGCGACGACATGGAATAAGCACAGTTCTGCTTCCTGAAAAATTCCTAAATCTCTGTTAATAAATAAACAAAAAGACGTTTTAGGCTTTATTTAGGAGCATGAAAAAAATAATCACCATCTTACTGCTGACCGGAACATTGCCCGCATTCTCGCAAACGATAAAGGATTGCAATGTATACCCTTCAAATCTTGAAGAAAATATGGGCTTCGAATCTTTCGACCCTGCCACCAATACCATTAAAGGGGCCTATTTTATGGTACTGGCCGACGGCGAAAATTCGGAATACGCTACCCCGCCTTTTGCTGTTAAAATATACCTGTACCAGGCCAACCAGGACCCTATTTTTATAAAAACTTACAACCTCGATGGTATAAAACACTTTGGAAGTTTTGAATTTACAAAAGAAAATATTAACTTTTCGGAATTAAATGTTCCGGAAGGAACCTATCGTGTAGGTATTTTTGTAGATGCAGACGACTCGATACAGGAAGATGCAGACGATAATGCAATACTGTTTCGCTCGTCTATTACCGTTACAAACTCTTCCAAAAGCCCTTCTGCTCCGGCAGAAAAAACCGAAGAGAACGACGGCTGGGGTTGGTAATCTTTCATAACGCACACATAATGTGAGGAGCCTGTCGATTGCAAGAAGACAGGCTTTTTTTATTTTATTTAAACCCGGTTCTGTGCTTTTATGTTATACATTCGGATATTAAATTCATCCACAAATTGTATGTATATGTACCGTAAAATATCGCTCTGTGCCCTTATATGGCTGCTTACTCTGCCTCTGAATGCAGCACTGAAGCCTGGCTTCGATAAACTGGAGTACCTGGAAATGCTGCGTATTATAGCCACTTTTGGCGAAAACCCCGAAGCTGCTTTTCCACGGCCGGAACAATACACCCGCCTGCACCGCTCCCCTGCCTTTGCTATGGATAATATGTACGACCTGTGGTATAACCCGGCTGAAAAAGCAGTGGCTATACACCTGCGCGGAACAACAGGCAAAGCCATAAGCTGGCTCGAAAATTTCTATGCCGCTATGATTCCTGCCGAAGGCTCTGTACAGCTGGGCAACGGACAACAGTTCAATTATAAGTTCTCTTCCGATAAAAGGGCCGCTGTACATGTAGGCTGGACAGTAGGACTGGGTTATATCGTAAATGATATGCAGCTCCGCCTCGATTCGGTGCTGAGCAGCGGGGTGCGCGACCTGATGGTGGTAGGACACAGCCAGGGCGGTGCTCTGGCATTTCTGATGACGGCCTACCTGCAGCAGGCCCGGCTCGATGGTAAAATTCCGGCCGATACACGCATCAAAACCTATTGCAGCGCAGGACCCAAACCCGGCAACCTTTATTTTGCCTACGATTACGAACATCTCACTCAAAATGGCTGGGCCTTTAACGTAGTAAACGCTGCCGACTGGGTACCCGAAACGCCTATATCCATACAAACGCTGAACGATTTTAATACCACCAATCCTTTTAAAAATGCAAAAAAGCTCTTTAAAAAGCAGAAGTTCCCACAGAACATATTACTCCGGTATTTCTTTAACCAGCTGGAAAAACCGACAAGCAAGGCCCGCAAAAAATACGAGAAATTCCTGGGCCGCCTGGTAGGTAAATTCGTAGAAAAGCAGATAGAAGGTGCCACGCCTCCCCCATTTTTTCAAAGTAACAATTACGTACGCACCGGGCAAACCATTGTGCTGTATCCCGATGCCGAATATTACCGCCTTTTCCCCGACAGCGAAACAAACCTTTTTGTGCACCACATGTTTGAACCCTACTACCACCTGGCACAGAAACTGGAAATGTAGTCTGCGGCATATATTATAAGAAAAGGCGGCTCTCTTTACAGGAACCGCCTTTTTATATACAATAGGTTCTATTTATCCTGTTCAGCCTTTCAGGCGGGCAATAACCGTTTGGTTACCGCAGGGTTTATCGCCGATATTTACCAGTACTTCGGCATCGAGCGGAATAAAAATATCGATGCGGCTGCCGAATTTAATAAACCCGAACTCATGCCCTTTTTCAATATTCTCGCCTACTTTAAGATAGTTTACAATACGTTTGGCCAGGGCCCCGGCTATCTGGCGGAACAGTATTTCTGTGCCATTGGCATGTTTTACCACGCTGGTAGTGCGTTCGTTTTCGGTAGACGATTTAGGATGCCAGGCCACCAGGTATTTGCCGGCATGGTATTTATAGTACGTAACCAGCCCGGCTATGGGTGTCCAGTTAATATGTACATTTAGGGGGCTCATAAATATGGATATCTGCTGCACTTCGCGGTTCAGGTATTCGGTTTCGAACACTTTTTCGATCACCACTACCTTACCATCGGCAGGTGCTACAATATCGAGCGGACCGGCCTGGTTTACCCGGCGCGGATAGCGGAAAAACTGCATAATAAGAATCCAGAATACAAACGAAACCAGCCCCGTAAGTATCATAAGCCAGCAGATGCCTGTAAAGTATATACCGGCATTCAGGGCCAGCAGCAGCAGGGTTGTGCCCCACATAATTGTATTTCCTTCTCTGTGAAATCGCATTGGTTCAGGTATGTTTTTTAGAATAGATTTGTTTTAACGGCGTAAAAATAAAGGAATATTACAGGAGCAGAAAGCAAAATACTGTCGAAACGGTCTAAAAACCCTCCGTGTCCGGGTAAAAAAGCACCGGAATCTTTTATGCCCAGTCGTCTTTTCCATTTGCTTTCTACCAGGTCGCCTAATACACCCAACGGTATAAGTATCACGCACATAACCACATAATGTATAGTAGCGATGGGGGTAACATAGCGTGCCAGCAAAAAGCTCATGCCAATGGTCATAACGGCCCCTCCTATGGTACCTTCCCAGGTTTTGCCGGGCGATATAAGGGGAGCCAGTTTATGCCGGCCGAAAAGCCGGCCGAATACATAGGCAAAGGTATCGTTGGCCCATATAAGTATAAATATAGAGCCTATAAGCTCGAAATGATAGGCACCAGCTTCAATTTCGGTGGCCAGCAGTATAAGGCTTATAAATGGCAATACCGTATAGGCAATGGCTGTAAGTAATACCGATACGGAATGAAAAACAGCATCGTGCTGCTGGTTGCGTAGTACGGTTAAAAACACTACCGGCAGTAAAAATACCGGCGCCAGCAGCAACACCAGGTGGCCTGTATACAAAAAGGCACCCATAAGCAACCATATACCGCCTGCCAGCAGCCATATCCATTGCCTGAACAGGGCCGATACCTTTTCGTGCCGCACATATTCCAGCAGGCAGCCCATGGAGTACACTGCGCATACAGCCCATAAACTATAAGGAGAATACCATACCGATGCCAGGGTTATAACCAAGAAAAGCGCACCAAAAACGGCGCGCTTTATAATATCTGAAAAAGTACTCTGTGATGCTTTAACTGTTTGTGTCATGAGGATTATCCGTACCCGTTGTATCCGGAGTTTCTGCCTGATCTGAAGGGTTTTCGGCAGCGGCCGGGGCCTGCTGTTCCGTAGCAGCCGGCTGCGTTTGCATGGTAGAACGAACGGCCTCGGAAACTTCCTTGGCTCTTTCGTCGTCGTCGAAAGGACGTACACCAAGTATTTCTTCCACATCTTCGCGGAAAATTACTTCCCGTTCTATCAGTCGTTCGGCCAGGCGGGTAAGCTTGTCTTTATTTTCTTCGAGCAGGTGTTTAGCTCTTTCATAACAGAAATCGCTCAGTTTTTTCACTTCCTCGTCGATGAGTTCGGCTGTTTTGTTGCTGTAGGGCTTCGAGAAGGAATAGTCCTGCTGTCCGGAACTGTCGTAGTAGCTCAGGTTACCGAGTTTTTCGTTCAGACCAAAGATGGATACCATTGCATAGGCCTGTTTGGTAATTTTTTCCAGGTCGCTCAGCGCACCGGTAGATACTTTCTGGAAAATCACTTCCTCAGCGGCACGTCCGCCCAGGGCTGCCGTCATTTCGTCGAGCAGTTGTTCCTTGGTGGTAATCATGCGTTCTTCCGGCAAATACCAGGCGGCACCCAGCGACTGCCCACGGGGAACGATGGTAACTTTTACGAGCGGACTTGCATAACGCAGCAGCCAGCTTACGGTGGCGTGGCCTGCCTCGTGAAAGGCGATCACTTTTTTCTCGATCGGTGTTACAATGCGGTTTTTCTTTTCCAGTCCGCCAATTACACGGTCGATGGCATCGTTAAAATCGCTGCGGTCGATCTCCTGTTTATTTTTACGGGCGGCAATAAGCGCAGCCTCGTTACATACGTTTGCAATATCCGCACCCGAAAAGCCCGGGGTTTGTTTGGCCAGCAGTTCCACATCGATATTCGGGGCCAGTTTTTTGCCCTTCATATGTACCTGGAATATCTGCTTGCGGCCGATCAGGTCGGGCAGGTCTACCATAATCTGCCGGTCGAAACGACCTGGACGTATCAGGGCTTTATCCAGCACATCCACACGGTTGGTGGCGGCCAGTATAATAACACCGCTGTTACTTTCGAAACCATCCATTTCGGTAAGCAACTGGTTCAGTGTGTTTTCGCGTTCGTCGTTAGCTCCCTGCACCACTCCCCGGCCACGGGCACGGCCAATGGCATCAATTTCGTCGATAAATACGATACAGGGGGCTTTTTCCTTAGCCTGGCGGAACAGATCGCGTACACGCGAAGCTCCTACTCCGACAAACATTTCCACAAAATCGGAACCCGAAAGCGAGAAGAATGGCACTTTAGCCTCGCCTGCAACGGCTTTGGCAAGCAATGTTTTACCTGTACCCGGCGAACCTACCAGCAGGGCTCCTTTAGGTATTTTACCTCCCAGGTTGGTATATTTTTTCGGGTTTTTAAGGAATTCTACAATCTCCTGCAGCTCTACTTTAGCTTCGTCGAGCCCGGCTACATCGTTAAAATTCACAGAAACCTGCGCATCCTTATCAAAAAGTTTCGCCCGCGATTTTCCAATGTTAAATATCTGTCCGCCGGCTCCGCCACCGCCCATGCGGCGCATCAGGAACATCCACAGCCCCACCATTACCAGCAGGGGCAGCACAAAAATCACGAACGAATTTACCCAGCTGTCGCGGTTGGTTTTATAAGCGATCTGTACTTTTTCGTCTTCGGGCAGGGCTGTCTGTATCTCGCCCACCTTTTTCACAAAAAGCTCCACAGGACCTGTTTCCATCTGAAACTGGGGTTGTCCGGCAGGAATATTGCGGGCTTTTATTTCCTTGTAAATATCTTTACCCAGGCGATCCTGTTTAATTAAAATATTGGCAGTGGTACCGTCGGTAACTGTTATCTTTTCCACATCGCCCATAGCCAGCATCTGTTCGAACTGCCTTGGTGTGGTAGTATCGGGTGTACCGCTTTTACTGAACAGGTAAACCCCGGCCAGCAGCAACAATACAAGCCCGTATATCCAGTATCCCGAAAAGCCCAGTTTTGGCTTTTTCCCTGGCTGCTTGGGGCCATTGAGCGGACTTTTCTGATTATTATTTCCTAATTCTGACATGATTATTTTTAAATTCCTTTGTTTCTACTTCTAAAATAAACAGATTACGGCCGTATCTGTTTAGCCGGCAATGTTTGTAACGGCAGCATCGGCCCAGAGATCTTCCAGTCCGTAAAATTCGCGTACTTCGGGTAAAAAGATGTGCACTACCACATCGCTGTAGTCGATCAGTATCCATTCCGCATTCTGCTCGCCCTCTATATGCCAGGGTTTTTCGCGGCTTTCTTTAAATACCATATCGTACACCGAGTCGCTGAGTGCAGATACCTGCGTGGTTGACTCGCCCGTTGCTATAATAAAATACTGGCAAACGGCACTTGATATATGCCTGAGGTCCAGTATGGTTATATCTTTGGCTTTCTTTTCTTCCAGTCCCATTACGATCAGATCAACCAAAATATTTTTTTCTTCTTTTTGCTGTTTCGTTTTCTTTGTCATTCGTATAAGTATCTTGCAAATGTAATAAACCCACAGGAACAAAAAATATGCTAAACCAAATAATCGGTCGTAATGTCATATATCTTTCCCGCACCGGATCGACCAATACTTATATAAAAGAGCAGCCGGGTTCCATGCCTAACGGCACCTGTGTTTTTGCAGGCGAACAAACTGCCGGCAGAGGCCAGCAGCATGCATCGTGGAACAGCGAAAAAAGCAAGAACATAACAGCCAGCGTTAAGCTGGAGCCACAGCGCATTTCGGCCGAAGACCAGTTCCGGCTGAACATGTCGGTAAGCCTGGGCATACTGGATTACCTGAGAGAGCAGCACGGTATAGAGGCCCGGATAAAATGGCCCAACGATATACTGGTTGATGGCAAAAAAATATGTGGTATACTTATCGAGAACATACTGTCGGGCAACCAGGTACAGCTTTCGGTAATCGGGTTCGGGTTTAACCTGAACCAGACCGATTTTGGGCCGGAGCTGCCCAACGCTACCTCGCTGGCACTTATTTGCGGCCGTATATTCGATATTAAGGAAGAACTGCGCCTGATACTTGAATGCCTTGACATACGTTACCGGCAACTGTTGGTCGTACCGGTAAAGGTATTGGAAGAACAATACCTGCGAAACGTATACGGATTTAACACATTGGTAGAATTGCAGACGGGCGACGAAAGCTTCTATGCCAAAATAACAGGCGTTGACAGCTGGGGACGTCTGAAAACAGAAAAGCCTGACGGAACGTCAGGCCTCTATGATATAAAGCAGGTACAATTTGTATTATGATGCCTGATCGAATTTCTTCTTAAGGGCATGCCCCCAGTAACCGAAGAAATTTTTGAGCGGAGCTTCTACCATTACACGCATAAAGGGATTTACCTCTCCTTTAAACTCCATATGTGCCTCGCAGGAAGCAGCATCTTTTTCGGTAATGACAATGCTGAGGTCGTACGGAAATATTACATCCCCGTAAGAGGTCATATCAATACGCGTATTGGGCGTTTTGCTCTTGTACTGAAGGCCTATTTTGGCCATTCCGCCCACTTTAAAGGAGCAGTTTTCGGCCGTAGCCTTCCAGTCGGTAGCGCTCGAAGGGAGCATTTCTTTAAAATTCTGCATGTCCGACAGGAAGCTGAACACTTCTGAGGCCGGGGCTGCGATCTGTTCTTTATCGGTATTTAATTCCAGCATAAGATGAAAATAGTGTTTGTTCGGGTGTGAAGATATTTATTTTCCCCAGGTTTCCGGATTTTTTCTCCAGGCATTTAATACCTCAAGCTCCGATTCCTGCACATAACCCAGTTCTACGGCTCGCTGTATCACATATTCGTAGTTCGATAGCGATACCAGTTCGCAGCGGGCCTGCTGAAAGCGTTCTTTTTTTACGTCGAAATCGTAATCGAAAACGGCCAGCATGCTTTTCACCTCGCAACCGGCCCCGCGCAGTGCTTCTACCGCCTGCAGCGAGCTTCCGCCGGTGCTTACCAGGTCTTCCACCACCAGCACATTGCGGCCTACCGGAACTTCGCCTTCTATAAGGTTTTGCATGCCATGCCCCTTAGGTGCACTGCGTACATACAGAAAAGGCAGCCCCAGTTCCTGGGCAACCAGCACACCATGCGCTATACCACCGGTAGCTACACCAGCTACGGCATCGATATGCGAAAATCTGTCGGACGCAGCTTTTACAAAATTCTGGCGTAAATAGGTGCGGAGTTCCGGATAGGAAAGTGTTTTACGGTTATCGCAGTAAATGGGCGATAACCAGCCCGAAGCCCATGTAAAAGGCTCTTTCGGACGCAGTTTAACGGCCTGTTTTTTTAATAAAAAATCCGCTACATTTACGGCACATTCTTCTGTGTAAATCATGAGCGCAAAATTATTCAAAGTTTTTATAAAGGATACCTGTTTCGTTATAGAGGAAGACAAAACTTCTCAACAGCACCCGGCCGAAAGCGTGCAGCAGATGAAAAAAGCCCTGTTCAGCAATGTTAGCGATACCCGTTTTACCGTAACTTCGTTTGAGGAATGGAAACAGGAAGTACTTAAATTTTTTATCCCGGCTCCTGCCGCAGGCGGACTCGTAAAAAATACGCAGGGGCAATACCTGTGGATCTTTCGCCGGGGTAAATACGACCTGCCCAAGGGCAAGCTCGATCCGGGCGAAACCTTCGAGCATGCTGCACTCAGAGAGGTTGAGGAAGAATGTGGCATACGCGACCTGGCCTCCGGCCCCCTGCTCGGCTACACCTACCATATATATATACAGAACGAAAAGCCCTACTTTAAAGAAACGGCATGGTACCTTATGTACACCTCACAAACCGAGGTTGAGATACAGGCCGAAGAAGATATTACCGGTTACTGCTGGGCCGATACAGATAAGCACAGGAAGCTGTCGTCCAAAACATTCCGGAGCCTGAAAGACTTCCTTTCCGATTTAAGATTATCTTAACGAATTACATACGTTAAGTTCATTCTTTTGGCACGCTAATTGTACTTTATTAGTCAGGTAAGTTTTTTTCATAGGTTTAGATTTAGTCAGAAAAAGGGTTTCGTAAGAAGCCCTTTTTCTGTTATAAAAACCTGTTACTGGTAACGTATTCTGGAATCGATGAGCAGGCTTGCATGCTCGCTGATATTGTTCAGCTCCATAAGGCGTGTAACCGGAACACAATACTGTTCGGCTATAATGTGCAGATCGTCGCCGGGGCGTACGGTGTGGAATTTTTCAACAAATGAGGAATTTTTGCCCGTTCTGCTGCCCGTTTCTGCCACACGTGCACGATTCATACGATATGGTATATACTCGCTTACAGCCAGTTCGTGTTTTGAGAGATCGATAAGGGTAGCCGGGTTAATGGCATGCCCCAGGAAACGCATTTCGAAGTGCAGGTGCGAACCAAACGAACGCCCTGTATTACCTCCCAGGCCCAGGTGATCGCCTGCCTGTACATAAGCACCCGGCTTTACATCCAGACGCGAAAGATGCGCATAATACGTCTCCAGCCCGTTCGGGTGACGCAGCACCACTACATTGCCATACGAAGAATTATATTGTGCATAGCGCACCATACCTTCAAAAGCCGCATATACCGGATCGCCCTCTTCCAGGTCGATATCGATACCTTTATGCATACGGCCCCGGCGGCCCCTCGGACCATAATGTGAGGTTATGGGCCCGTTGGGTACAGGATAAAAGAAATCGCAGTTCTTATTGTATACAAGCTGCAGGGTTTTATTGGCAAACATTTCCAGGGTAGAACTGCCATAGTAATGTACTACGGCGGTATCCCACTGATTGTACCAGCTGTCGGCAGGAATCAGGGCCAGCAGATCTCCCTCTTCTTCGAGCGAATCCTGCTCCACGGCAGATATGGCACTTATCTGTGCCAGCATGCGGGTGTTAAGGAAGAGGGCAAATGCGAAAATGAGTACCAGCTGTCTTTTCATTCGTGCTATTTTGTTCGACGGGCAAAAATAAAGGCAGGTCATACTAAAGAATGTTAAGACCCGGCCGATAACAATTCTTTAACAAACGCTTCCAGTTCCGGGAAAAAGCGTTCGTACGATTCCTGCAATAAGGTATAGTTGGCGCGGAATATCTCAACGGGCAGCATTTCATCGAAAGGAGCATTGGCTTTACGCACCATACCCCGTACCGAGTTTTCGATACCGCCTCTGAAACGGTAGCTGTACAGCCAGTTACCTGTTTTCATACGGAAAAACATAAACGAAAATTCCCTGGGAAAATACCCCATATTCAGCTCCACGGCCGCATATACCCTTTCGCTGAATTCTTTAAGCGAATCGTTGGTAAAACGGCGGCTGTCGTTTGCCAGGAAATGATCGAAGATAAGATCGGGAAACAAAGCGGAATAATGCCTCAGCTCTTTGCTGAACATACGCTTACAGTAAATAAACTCGGGATGCGAATCGGTAAAATAATCTATTTCGCGGTGCAGCAGCACACCTTTGGCCAGGTTATAAGGCAGCTTTTCCCATGCTTTTCCCTTGATAAAATCTCCGGCAAAGTTACCTGCGAGTATTTCATCGTCCTGGAAAGAGAGATATGCATGTGCCAGAAAATTCAATCTGCTGTTTTTTTATTATTCAGTTTTTTGGTCTCACAATAAGAATCAGTCAGGTTACAATATGTAGTAAGGATATTGCAGTCAGTCAAAATTATTGTAAAAATTCATAAAAACAAACCCGAACCAAACTAAATTCACGATTATGTAAAATGTCTTCACAGATACTACTTGTTCATTTACACAGTATTTACTATATTTAAACAAGAGGCTGCTGCTGTTTCTATTTATTTACGGATATTAGCCGTCGTTACATGGAAAAAATAATCGTAATAGGAGGAGGAAGCTGGGGCACGGCCCTTTGCAAAATTCTGTCAGACGCAGGCAATACCATTAGCTGGTACATGCGCAGTGCCGAAGCCTGCGAAGAGTTTAACCGTACGGGCAGCAATATCCGCTACCTGCCCGGTTGCCGGCTCGATACAGAAAAGGTGCATGCCATTCATTCCTTCCATGCCCATGCCGAACTGGCCGATATACTGGTAGTGGCTGTTCCTGCGGCCTTTGCCGAACAGAGCCTGCCCCTGGTACAAAAAGAACGCCTGCAGAATAAAACCGTAATTTCTGCCGCCAAAGGTATGTTACCCGATAACGACCGTACCCTTACCGAATACCTCGAATACGAATGGGGACTCCCCTCATCCAACCTGTTCTTTATAGGCGGTCCCTGCCATGCCGAGGAAGCAGCCGAAGAAAAACGTTCCTATCTTACCCTGGCAGGCAATTCTGTGTCGCGGGGCGAAAAACTGGCTGCCCTGTTCCGCAATCCCTATATATCCTGCCATTATCATTCCGAACTGCGGGTTGTAGAATATGCCGCCGTTCTTAAAAACATTTATGCCCTGGGCATGGGTATAGCCCAGGGGTTAGGTTACGGCGACAACTTTCAGGCTGTAATGGCTGCCAATGCCTGGCGCGAGGCCGAACGCTTCCTGAACCGCAGTTTTCCCGATTCGCCCATTAACCTCAACGACTCCGCCTGCCTGGGCGATCTGCTGGTTACCTGCTACAGCATACACAGCCGTAACCGCCGCTTTGGTAACCTGGTAGCCGCCGGAAATGCACCCACACATATTATTAATGATATGCAGATGGTAGCCGAAGGCTATTATGCCGTAAAGAGTTTTGTACACCGCCATAACGCTGCCCTTGCCGAAATGCCCATAGTAAGCTGCGTATACCATATACTATATGGCGGCGGAGATGCCCGGTATAGCATGCATACACTGGAAGCACAACTCATTTAACAAAAGAATAAGAAGCTGTGCGTTAACCGTTACGGCACAAAAATTGTACTTTTAACCTGTAAACCATTTCAGCGTATGAAGCGTATCATAAAAATAACTGCCATTATGGCCATTGCAGCCGGCATATTATCCAGCCCTTCCTGCGAGCTTTTCAGCAACGGTAAGCTCAGCGAAGAAGAAGTAGCTGCCGGCCTTAAAGAGGCTCTTAAATACGGAGCCGACTCCTCTACCGCCCGCTTGCACAAACAGGACGGATACCTGGCCGATGCTGCCATTAAAATATTTTTACCCCAGGAAGCACAAACTGCGGTAAATGCTGTTGAAGTGGCTGTACCCGGCCTCAGCAATCAGCTGGTAACCAAAATAAACCGTGCGGCCGAAGATGCAGCCATCGAAGCCAAACCGATATTATGGAATGCCATCGAAGGGCTTACCATACAGGATGCCTTCAGTATTCTGCAGGGCAACAATGATGCAGCTACCGTATACCTGCGCAGCAAAACCTACGACGGACTGTACAATGCCTTTCAGCCCAAGATCCAAAACTCACTCGAAACCGTAGGTGCACAGCAGCTATGGACACAGTTTACCGGCGTTTACAACGGACTGCCGCTGGTAACCCCCATACCCGATAACTTGGCGGCCCATGCCACCAATAAAGCGCTCGACGGTCTTTTTATTTATGTAGCCAAAGAAGAACTTAAAATACGAACCGATGCAAATGCCCGGGTTACCGACCTGCTGAAAAAGGTATTTTCCCAGCAATAAAGCGGATGATTATTACATATAAAAAGCCTCCTTCGGGAGGTTTTTTTGTGCCGGATATTCAGCATTTCCGGGAGCAGACTATCGTTAGCTTAACTAAAATACCGACATATAAAACAGGTACATGCTTTATCTGAAGCAGGAACATACAAAGGCACATATCCTTACTGCGTTCTTCCGGCTTCATGTTTGCAGGCATGAGCCAATTAGTGTCACTTTATTGAAGCAGTGCCTTCTTCCTTATATTTATTCTAAATTTCTCATTCTCCATGAAAATATATCTTGCCGAATTATAAGGATAGTCATAATAGATTTTTATGGTGTCTACCGGCAGTACATCAATATTTGAACTTCTTGCGAGCGGTTTACCGAAACCTCCGGAGGAAAGTACATTCAGGGTACTTACATTTAACGATTTGGGAACCTTAATAACATTTCCCTGCGCAAATAGCGTACCCACAAAATAGTTATTCCCATATTCAATATACGAAATATTCGGTTTAATTTCTTCTCTTAACAGACTAAATACAAAAGTAGTTGAATCCGATGATTCTGACTCTGAATAATCAACAACCAAGGAGTCTATACAGCAAGACCGGTAAAAGCTATTCAGAATAATATACTCTTTTGCTAATGCCCAGTTCCCGGCAGAACGCCCTACCATTGGAGTTTCAAGAGAATATGACTTGTTCTCATTTATTTCAACCGTGTAAATGGTTCTAACATTACTCTTATACACCCTGTATATTCCCGGAATTTTTTTTACCGGCATACATGAAAATAAAAGTATAAACAATAGCATTGTACTCTTTCGTACCATGAGCAAGCTTTTAACAAATATACAAAAACGGTACTATGAATGTTTTAAAATACCAAACCCTTATTTTCAGAAAACGACCAGCAACCTTAGAAACTTTGCAAAATTCATTCCACAGAATATCTGGTTCCGACAGCGTGAACACTATCAGTACACCAAAGTATTTTAAGGTCAACAGATAGAACAAAGTGGAATAACTCCCCGCCGACGATGCCGCTGCCTGCAAACAAAACATAAATCAATTTACCACTAATAATCAAGCAATTACAACAAATCAGAATGCCAGGTAACTTTTAGGAACATTCCCAAACTCCCCTCTATTTTTTCATTAAACTTTGCCCAGAAACAACAAGATTTATCTTAATTGGATTACCTAAAATTCTATAGTAATTTTTAGCATCTTCTGTCACATTGAACTTAATCTGTTTCTTAATTTCTAATACAAGTGTTTCTTTTGTATCCTCAGACAGAATGAAATTATCGATTCTTTCAAAAGCTATATTAATTATTTGGCCCTCTGTATTAAGCTCAATTTCCATAAAGACCTTCCCATTTTGACTATTCATAATATCGTTTACAGACATTACTGTACTAAAAAGATGTAAAAGCAACGAATCATTATCAAGTTCAATATAATATTGATGCTCCGGGTAAGGTTCATAGGTTTTACTTTTAGAAGTATCCTTCTGTGCATTACAACTAATTACTGTTGCTAACATAGTAAACAACAGCCAGAAATTAATATTCAGTTTATTTATCATTATCTGCTCTATTTTTGCCTGTTCTCTTTTTATCTTAAGTTTCTAACACTCTAAATACCGCATCAGATGTCTGGGGCCGATAACAGAGGCATCGTATAAGTCTTCAGGTCTTTCTCCTGTTTCTTTTCCGATCTCATCTTTCTGTTGCTTATGATAGTCTATAAAATTACTCAATTCATCAAAGTATTTCTGCTTTTGTTCGATGGGCAAAGTATACTTACCTGCAAGATCACAGACTATATCATTAAGCTTTTCTATATCACCAAATTGAATCACCTATCCTCCTTGTTTAATATCAATTATCTGTTTTAAAATTTTCGCCTCAAACTCTATATTTCCTCCTGTCTCAGTCAAGCTTTCACAATTACCTTCATACACATACATATCATCTTTGAAAGGCATGAAAAAACTCTTCTAATTCGGTACTTTTATGAAAAGAAAACGACCTGAGATAAATACTTTCCTCAGTGCTAATACTTTGTCATTTATTTTGTTACAAAATTATATGGGCTCAAATCCAAATATTTCCCAGCCAACGTTTCCTCCGGCATCCATCTACCAAATCTGCTATCATACAACCTCGCTCCGAAATCGTACGATGTTCCTTCCACGCCGTATTCCTCATCATCCTTCATCTGTCCATAGAAGCCGTAATGGCATACAGCATAGTCTTCTTTACATACAAAACGGCTTTGGATACGCATTTTCCATATCTATACTTCGCAAATATTTACCCGGAAGGGAGCATTAATATAAAAAAAATCTAACCTACCGTATCATTTGCTATAAAGAAAACAGATGTAAAGAGCGCCATAGAATCATTGTACACTGCTCCGCTCCAGCCTCACCCCTGCCATAAGGGAATCACAATTGTCTGTTTCTGCTCTAAACTGCAACCGATACAATGGCCCGGTAAAGTTCTTCCAGTGGCTTACCCGGCTGCTCCGGTACCATACAGCCTTTGTATGCCCGGGGATAGATCTGGCCACAACAGGCAAATAAACGCCCATTCCCCACAAAAGAATAAGGACCTTTTTCATAAAATGAAGAGGTATACGTCTGAACATTAAATGTGAAAAATAAATTCAAACTTTCAAAATAAAACCAGGATATGATTCCACTGCATTTTAGCATCATTTTATGGCCCTGCACTCACATTTGAGCAAAATTTGTGGCAGATACGCCCGAAATTCTGTATACTTACACTTTTACTAAGTAAACAGAATGAACACAACAAAAAATCTCTTCGGCAAATGGCTGTTACCCGCACTGCTGTTTGTACCGGGAAGTGCAGCACTTGCCCAGAATACCGGGTACTGGCAACAGAAGGTAAATTACGTGATGGATATCGATTTCGATCACAAAAAACACCAGTTTCGAGGTAAACAAGACCTTACTTATTACAATAATTCGCCGGATACCCTGTACGAAGTGTATTATCACCTGTACTTTAATGCCTTTCAGCCGGGCAGCGAAATGGACATCCGCAACCAGAACCTGCGCGACCGCGACCGCCGCATCGGCGACCGTATAGGCAAACTAAAAAGCGATGAGATCGGTTACCAGAAAATCTTAAGCCTGAAACAGGATGGCAGTGAAGCTACTTTCCGCACTGTAGGAACCATACTGGAAGTAAAACTTCCGAAACCCATACTGCCGGGAAGCAGTACCCGCTTTAACATGGACTTTGAGGCGCAGGTTCCCCTGCAGATACGCCGCAGCGGACGTAACAGCGCCGAAGGCATTGATTATTCCATGAGCCAGTGGTATCCCAAACTGTGCGAATATGATTATATGGGCTGGCATGCCGACCCTTATATAGGACGGGAATTTTACGGGGTTTGGGGCGATTTCGACGTAACCATACACATCGATAAATCGTATACCATAGGAGCAACCGGATACCTTCAAAACCCGCAGGAGATCGGTAAAGGCTACGAAAAACCCGGCAGCAGCATTTCTGCGCCCGCCGGCGATAAACTGCACTGGCACTTTAAAGCCCCGTCTGTGCACGATTTTGCCTGGGGTGCCGATCCCGACTATGTGCATAAACAATACACAACCGATGATGGTGTGGTTTTACATTTCTTTTACCAGCCGGAAGATAAATACCTGGCTGCATGGGAAACCCTGCCGGCCAAAATGGCTCAGTTCTTCGACCTGATGAAGAATAAATTCGGGAAATATCCTTACCAGCAATTTAGCTTTGTGCAAGGTGGCGACGGAGGGATGGAATACCCGATGATGACACTCATAACCGGACGCCGCAGCGAAGGCAGCCTGGTAGGTGTTTCGGTACACGAAGCTGCGCACAACTGGTTTTATGGCGTACTGGCTACCAACGAGGCCCTGTACCCCTGGATGGACGAAGGCTTTACTACCTATGCCACCAATTACTGCATGGATATTATTTATAAAAAAAATGCGGAAAACCCCTGGGCCGACGATTACGAAGGCCTGCGTACGCTGGATAGTCTTGGTTTGCGCGAACCGCTGTGTACACATGGCGACTGGTTTAATACCAATTATGCCTACGGAATATCGTCGTATAGTATGGGATCGGTATTCCTGGTGCAGCTGAGCTATATAACCGGCATGCAGCATTTCGATACCGGTCTGCACCGTTATTACAGCGAATGGGGCTTTAAACACCCTACTCCTGTAAATTTTCTGCGGGTATTCGAAAAGCTCACGCATCTTGAGCTCGACTGGTACCTGCAGCAGTATATATACAGCGTAAATGCTATTGATTACCGTATAAGCAGCGTAGATAAGAAAGGCGGCGGAACGGTTATAAACCTGCAGCGAAAAGGCCTGTTTCCCATGCCGGTAGATATTGCAGTAACCCTGAAAGACGGCTCGGTACAGTACCACACCATACCCCTGGATATTATGCGTGGTGCCAAAAAAACGGATGGCAACAAAACTTTTAGCGCCGCCGCTCCCTGGGCCTGGGTAAACCCTTCGTACCAGCTTGTACTCGATATTCCCTTTAACAGTGTGCTAAAGGTACAGATCGACCCCAGCGGCCGCCTGGCCGATGTACAGCCTGCCGATAACAGCTGGGCAAGGCCATAGAAAGAATTTTAAGATGAAACGACAATAAACAGAAATGGCCGGAACTGCTTCCGGCCATTTTTTATAATACTTGTTTCTATGCTGCATTAAGAAAGCATCAGCACCGGGTTTTCCATAAAACGCTTAAAGGTTTGCAGGAATTCGCTGCCTGTAGCTCCGTCTACACTGCGATGATCGCAGGAGAGCGTTACTTTCATTACATTACCGGGCACCACCTGGCCGTTTTTCACAACGGGGGTCTGCTTAATACCTCCCACGGCCATAATGCAGCTGTCGGGCGGATTTATAATGGCCGTAAACTCTTCGATGCCATACATACCCAGGTTGCTTATGGTAAAGGTATTACCTTCCATATCGGAGGGCTGTATCTTTTTATCGCGGGCCTTGCCGGCATATACTTTTACTTCTTCGTTTATCTGGCTCAGGCTTTTGGCATCGGCAAAACGCAGTACCGGAACTACCAGTCCGTCTTCAATAGCTACTGCTACACCAATATGCACATGATGGTTGTAACGAATTTTATCGCCCAGCCAGGATGCATTTACTTTCGGATGCTTACGCAGGGCCATAGCCGTTGCTTTTATTACCAGGTCGTTAAAGGAAATACGCACATCGCTGTTTTCATTAATCGACTTGCGGGCTGCCATGGCATTATCCATATCTATTTCCATGGTAAGGTAAAAGTGCGGTGCTGAAAATTTGCTTTCGCTCAGGCGGCGGGCAATGGTTTTACGCATCTGCGACAGTGTAACCTCTTCGTACGATTCGGTACCTGCCTGTACAGATGCCGCTGCTGATTTCGAAGCTGCTGCCGGCGTATAGTTTTCCACATCTTTTTTAATGATGCGTCCGCCATCGCCCGAGCCGGATACCTGGCTGAGATCGATACCTTTATCCTTAGCTATGCTTTTGGCCAGCGGACTTGCTTTTACACGGCCTTCGGCTGTGCTTTCTTCCTTAGCAGCTGCAGCCACGGCTGCCTCTTCCTTAGCCGGTTCTGTTTCTTTTTTTGCTTCGGGGGCAGGCGCTCCATCGTCTTTCAGCAGAGCCGAAATATCTTCGCCTTCCTTACCCAGTACTGCCAGTATCGAATCAACCGGAGCGGTAGCGCCTTCGCTTACTCCCCGGTGCAGTAATACGCCATCCTGGAAAGATTCGAACTCCATGGTGGCTTTATCGGTTTCGATATCGGCAAGCAGATCGCCCGCCTTTACCTTATCACCTACTTTTTTATGCCATTTGGCAACAACACCTTCGGTCATTGTATCCGAAAGTTTGGGCATACGCACAATTTCTGCCATAACTTATTCTGCTCTTAATGTTTTTGTAATCGCTTAAAATTAGTCCATAATAAACGGATAGTCCGGCTCGGCATAAACGCCTATATACAGCTTTTCGGGATCGGGTACCGGCGATTCTTCGGCAAAGCGCACGCTTTCTTCTACCAGGTCCTTCACTTTTTCGTTTATTGCTTCTATTTCCGCTTCGGTTGCGTATTTATTTTTCTGAATGGTTTCGAGTACCAGTTCAATAGGGTCGAGCCTTTTATACTCTTCTACCTCTTCTTTGCTGCGGTATTTCTGCGGATCGCTCATAGAATGACCTTTATAGCGGTACGTATTCATTTCCAGCAATGTTGGCCCATCGCCTTTGCGGGCGCGGCCGGCAGCTTCTTCAATTGCTTCGTGCACCGCTTCCACACGCATACCATCTACCGGGAAAGAAGGCATATCAAATGCCAGGCCCAGTTTATACAGTTCGGTTACGTTAGAGGTACGTTCTACCGAAGTACCCATCGCGTATTTGTTATTTTCGATAATAAAGATCACCGGCAGTTTCCAGGTCATAGCCATATTAAGCGCTTCGTGGAATGCTCCCTGACGCACGGCTCCGTCGCCCATGTAGCAAAGTGTTACCTGTTCGCCGCCGCGGTACTTGTCGGCAAAAGCGATACCGGCACCAAGCGGAATCTGTCCGCCCACGATACCATGTCCGCCGAAAAAGCTCAGCTCTTTGCTGAACATGTGCATACTGCCTCCTTTTCCGCCGGAACAGCCGGTAGCTTTACCATAAAGCTCGGCCATCACATATTTGGGGTGCATGCCACGCCCGAAAGGATGTACGTGGTTGCGGTATGCCGTAATTACACGGTCGTCTCTGCGCAGTACACTTTCCGAACCGGCCACCAGGGCTTCCTGTCCGATGTAGAGGTGGCAGAATCCACCGAATTTCTGCATGGTATACAGCTGGCCGCATTTCTCCTCGAAACGGCGGCAGAGTAACATAAGCTCATACCAGTATAAATAGGTCTCCTTAGAAAATTTCTTTTTAGCCATAGACAACAATTTCGTGCCAAAGATATACTTTTTGAGAGCTATTACCAACCCTCCCCTATTTTTAGCTCAGGCCTCGCCAAGGCGCGTTTTACAAGGGCTCAGGGTTCCAGTTTAAAAGGGAAAGGCAGCAGGCTGCTTACCGAAGGTGCCTGCAGGTAGGTTCCGTTACCGCCGGGGAACCATATTTCCACCGGAGTGCCCTGCCGGGCTTCGTATTCCATCATTACCTGCCGGCAGCTGCCACAGGGTGCCGATACATTGTCGCCGTTTTCGCAGGCTATATATATGGCCTGTACACCCACACCGGGGTTATCGGCAGAGGCTTTGAACAGGGCTACCCTTTCGGCACAGAGCCCGTCGGGATATGCGGCATTTTCCTGGTTATTTCCGGTATAAACGGCGCCGTTGGCCAGCACCACACAGGCGCCTACCTTAAACCTGGAATAGGGGGCATATGCTTTTTCTCTTGCTTTTTCGGCCATTTCCAATCCTTCGCCCACCGGTTCGGGTGTTTCTGAAATACTGCCGTAAAGGCGGAACACCGTCTCACTTTTAATTTCCTTCATTCTCTATGATTTTAGGAAAACCGAAAATAACTATTTATTCGGGATTTATGGCGTTATTTTTATGCTAAGCCGCGCAATTCGGTATTCTCGTGCACATGCACACCCGGCGAAGCCTTATGTTTACTAAAATACAACATGGCCGAGGCCACAGCCGAGGCATGTATGCCTTTGTAACGGGCCAGCGGGCCCAGCATCATCCAGGAAAACAACTGGTACAAGCCAATACCCAGCTTTTCGCCAAAGCGAAAATCGGCACGTTTACCGAGCAACAGCGAAGGACGGTAAATATGCACTTCGCTTAAGCTGCTCCGGCCCAACATATCTTCTACCTCGCCCTTGGTACGCAGGTAAAAGTTAGACGAGGAGGCATCGGCTCCGATACTGCTTACCAGGTGAAAACGGGCATTGGCCAGTGATGCTGCTTCTGCCAGCTGAAGCGGAATATCATAATCTACCTTACGGAAAGCTTCACGGCTGCCCGCCTTTTTCATAGTTGTTCCGGTGCAACAGAATACCTCGCTTGTTTCGGTCCAGAAATCGAATTTTTTAAGGTCAGAAAAACCAGAAATCACCTGTTCCAGTTTTTCGTGTTTAAGCTCCAGTTTTTTACGTCCTATGCTTATTACACGTGCATAGTGAGGCGATTGCAGGAGCTGTTGAAGCAGTTGCCCGCCGATAAGTCCGGAAGCTCCCGCTACCACTGCAATTTTCCGTTGTGCCATTTTAATGTAATTTAGCACCCGATTTCGGGCCTGCAAATGAACGAAAATACAGGCAGGTCCGTTTTAAAAAGTGAAAAAACATATTAATGAGTACCTTTTTCGACATTAAAGTAGCACGTGTTCAGCGCGAAACGGAAGATGCCGTTTCCGTTTATTTTGACATCCCGGAGGAACATAAGGCCGATTTTGCCTATAAAGCCGGGCAATACATTACCATTGAGATGAACGTACAGGGCGAAAACGTACGCAGGGCATACTCGCTGTGCACATCTCCGCTGAGCGATCCCATGCCGGCCGTTACCGTAAAAAAAGTACAGGGAGGCCGTATGAGCAGCTACCTGAACAGTTCGCTGAAAGCCGGCGATACAGTAAAACTTATGGCTCCGGAAGGCCGTTTTACCCCGGAAACTGATGCCGCAGCACAAAAACAATACCTGCTTTTTGCCGGAGGTTCGGGCATTACACCTATGATGTCGATACTGAAAACCGTATTGCAAAGCGAACCTAAAAGCATTATAAGCCTTGTGTATGCCAACCGGAATAAGAACTCGGTAATTTTTAAAGATGCCCTGGAACAGCTGGAGAAAAACTATAAGGGACGGCTCGAGATAACACATGTGTACGACTCTGCCGGATTATTTTCGAGTGCTGTAAAAGGTCCGCTCAGTACCGATACCGTAAAAAAGCTTTTTGCCAAACTACGCCGGGCCGAATATACGCCCGATGTATTTATATGCGGGCCTTCGGGTATGATGGATGCCGTTAAGAACGGGCTTTTTTCTACCGACCTGAGCGAAGAGCAGATACATATCGAGTACTTTACCGCACCGGTATCCGGCAATGCAACTGCCTCTGCCGGTATACCTGCGGCTACTGCTGCACCGGCCGGGGATGCCGAAGTAGAGCTCCGCATAAGTGGCGAAACACACTACCTGAGCGTAGGACCGCGTAAAACCATATTAGCTGCCGCCCAGGATGCCGGGCTGGATCCTCCGTATTCCTGCGAGGCGGGTATTTGCAGTACCTGTATGGCCAAAGTAACGGATGGCAGTGTACGGATGATTGAAAATAACATTCTTACCCAGAAAGAAGTAGATGCGGGTTTTGTGCTTACCTGCCAGGCTATCTGCACCAGTCCGAAGGTAAAGATCGAATTCTTTGATTAAGATATTAAGAGAAACAGCTCTAATTATAAAGTCCCGTTGCATACAGATGTAACGGGATTTTTACATAAAAAAACTGCCTCATCCTGCTAAAGCGAGATGAGACAGTACATATAAGGAGAATACAATAAAAGCTTTTTTAGCGCATAGCGCGGCGCAGCATCTGCGTATTGTCGTAGTAAACTTCTACCTTTACAGGTGCAGTCCCCGGTATGTACAGGATGCTGTACTGTGTAGAGCCGTCGGCCAGGGAAACCTTACGGTATTCCAGATCCGTACCAAAACGCTGATGCACATCTGCCAGAACAGCAGCCGGAAATTCTGAAGAAGTAACTATTTTTTCTTCCTGAATAAAGTTACCGGCAGCATCGAATACCGAATACAGAGCTGGCGTAGCACTGTGCTGTGCGATAGATTCGCCGTTCTGATAAGTGGTATACACAGCCGCATTTGCATTGTACTTTGTAGAAAATGCTGATTTTACGGCAGCTGGTGCATCATTTTCGGTAACCTGAGCCGATACGGCTGATACCGATGCAAGGAAGAGGGTTGAAAAGAGGAATCGTTTCATCTTTAGTTATTTTATTGAGCTAAAATACGTAAGTTTTTGTAATTACGCAATATTTGTTAAAAAATCTAAAACATTTTTCCCGTCCGGCCAGTCTTCGAGCCCCGGTTTCTGCGTACTTCCGAAAGGAACCGAACGTTCGAATATTTTTTTATCTGCCGAAGCCACACACTGTATCTCTGCGGCATGCCTGCCGATCCATTCTGCAGCCTCTGCTTCGTTTTTATACGTAATGTAGTGCAGCACCGATACCGGCGAACCCAGGCGATCTAAATGGCGCAGCATAAAGGCCTCATTATCGAATATCTGATCGCGGTTAAGCAGGTAAATGCTTTTATAGTAATCGTAATTATTACTGTACTTTGTATGGTCGCGCAAGGTATGCAGGTATTCGCCGGCAGCCATAAAAGGAAACCAGTTGTAACCTTCCGGAGCCAGCAGAAACGTAACGTTACGGCAGCCCATCCCGAAATAGCTGAACATATCTTTATGCAGGGCCCGCAGCTCCTCTTCGCTTTCGTTTCCGCGAAGCAGCGCACAGGAAGTACGGTTTTTACGGATGAGTGACGGATATTTACCAAAATAATACTCGAAATAGCGTGCCGTGTTATTGCTACCTGTGGCAATGGCCGCGTCGAAATGCTGCAGTACGGCCGGTTCAAATACGATCTGCGGTTCCAGTTCGGGCATAAAATGCAACAGCCGCGAAGCCAGGAAAGGCAGCCAGTATGCATCCGATGCCGAACATTTGGCGTAATATATATGCCCGCAAAGCAATACCGCCATCATATCGGCAAAACCCACAGCAGGAATATTCCCGGCAGGTACCACGGCCACCCTGCGGGCTGTGGCAGGTTCGGTAAACCCCTGTGCAAACTGCTGCAGATATTGCTGCGAAGCCGGCGACAGAATAAGGTGTGCAATACCTTCCAGTGCCAGAAACTGGTTTTCGGGAATAAACCAGCCATTGGCTCTCTGGCTCTGTTCTATGATTTGCCCGTATCCTGCAGGGATATCTGCTCCCCGGCTACGGCTCTCAAGCAGCGATACAATTTCTGCAGCCAGTTGTTCAAATGCTTTTTTTCTTTCTATAAATGTATTTTCCATAAACTCAATTCCACTCTATGTATTATTTTTGCAAAATTATTTAAAAGCGGTAATGCAAACCGCCAAATTTCGAAAGTATGGCCATTATTATAACGGAAGACTGTATAAACTGCGGAGCCTGTGAGCCCGAATGCCCCAATAACGCCATTTACGAAGGTGGTGTGGAGTGGAAAATGAGCGACGGCACTTCGGTAAGCGGTACCTATACCCTTGCCGATGGCAGCAGTATACCTGCCGATGTTGCTCAAAAGCCCGTAAATATGGACGTATACTACATTGTGCCGGATAAATGTACCGAATGTGTGGGCTTCCACGACGAGCCCCAGTGCGCTGCCGTTTGCCCGGTTGACTGCTGTGTGGACGACCCGGATGTGCGCGAATCGCAGGATGAGCTGCACCTGAAAAAAGACCGTCTGCACTTATAAAATCTTCTTAAATCCCCGGGTATAAAGTAACATTTACCCGCTATTCCCGTTTTCAATAGTATGACGAAATACGGAATTTTTATCCTTTTTCTTACGCTTGCCTTTACCACACAGGCCCAAACCGTGCAGGAAACCGAAAGCGAATGGAACCGCTATGCGCTGCGCCTGCTCGACCCTGCCCTGGGCGATGATGTAAAGAAAGCCTCGGCCGACAGTCTGCTTAACGATATGGAATACCGGCTGACCGAAAAAGAAGTGTTTAGCTACGCATTCCCAAACCTGCGTAATATAAGCCGTATTGAAGGACCGGATAACAGTTTCCGCATTTTTACCTTTATGCTGCAATATGCCGACGGACATTATGATAACTACGGGTTTACCCAGTTCGAAGACCGCCGCAATAACCGCATACATGTTGCCCGCCTAAGCGATAACAAACCCGAACTTAAATTTGCAGAAACAAGGAACTATGGCAAAAAACAATGGTATGGTGCGGTGTATTACAGCATTCTGCCCAAACCCATAGGCAAAAAAGGTCAGTATGTACTGCTGGGCCGCGACCATCATAACCGGCTTACCACACGCAAGGTAATGGAAGTAATAAGCTTCAGTGCCATCGGTGAACCCCAGTTCGGAGCACCCGTTTTTAAAACAGAAAAGCGGATGTTTAACCGCATTGTGCTGGAATATAATGCCAAAGCCACGGTTTCGGTACGCTTTCAGAAAGAAAAGAACTGGATCCTGTTCGACTATATAGCTCCGTCTTCGCAGCAATATAATGGTCAGTTTCAGTATTATGGCCCTACCGGCGAATACGATGCTTTCCGCATTGAAAAGAACCACCTGCAGATTGTACGTGGTGCTGATGCCCGTAACGACAGCGAAAATAAAGGTAATACCACTAAAACACCGCAACGGGGATTGAAGCCGGAATGAGGGAAGAGGGAGCGAGGATATGAGTGAAGAGGGAATGAGGGAGTGAGGGAGCGAGGATATGAGGGAGCGAGGATATGAGGGAAGAGGGAATGAGTGAAGAGGATGCTGTTAGGGAAGGTGTTTTATTTTTGTACAATCCTGAATTTTTCTTTTATACGGTAATTACTATCCAGCAGTACAATTCTGTACTTTCCGGCAGGCAGGTAGAATACTGCGGGTGTGCCGGGATCTGTAAGCTCTAATATATCTGCCGGTACGGCAAGTTGCGGTGGCTCTTTCTCGCGGTATGCCAGAGCCAGTAAAGGCAATGAAGTACATTTTTCAGCAGGGATTTCGTAGCGGATTTTTCCGCTTGTAAACCAACCGGGCCGCCCGTCCACTTCGGGCTCACGTGGATGCAACACTACCACATCTGTCTGCCAGGGTTCTGCCATTCCACGAAATACATTTCCGGCTGAGTCTTTAAGCACCAGCGGCGTTACATAAGCCCTGAGTCCGTGTACATAAAACAGATCGTTCTGCAGCTTAGCCCTGGGTGTATAACGCTCCTGGTTCACCGTAAAGGGATCTATACCCGTACATTCCTTTAACCTGCCCGCCATCGCTTTTTCCCAGGCACCTGCATCTCCCTCAAACACATGCGAAAAGCCACAATGGATAAGTACCTTTCCCCCGGGATGTTTTTCCATAAACTTACGGATGTTCTCCGCCTGCTCAATTTCACGTTCCCTGCCATTCTTTCCTTCCGAGGCCTCATACCCGAAGAGTGTGTATCCGATCTGCAACGCTTCGGAAAGAAGGTTCCCAAACTCGGGTTCTTTTATATAATATCCGCTGTTAATTGTGGGATAACGGCGTTCGTTAATCTGTTCGTCCCACAATGCTTCCAGGCCCAGGTAGCGGTAGCCTGCATCGTACAATCCCTGCAACAGCGAGCGTGTAAAAGCCCTGTGCCGGGCATTATGATGCGCTTCGTTAATAATAAGTATACGTTCATCTTTTGCCTTATCCAAGATATATTTACGGGCATCGTACACACGCAGCTCCGCAAAGCGCATGCTATCCGCTCCGGAGATCTGCGGCTGCCTTACCCCGGCCATATCCCAGGTTTCCAGGGCCAGCTGCTGATACCCGCTGAGCGAAAACTGAGTTGCCCAGGCCTGGTATCTCCAGGGCGTGGTATCCTTACTGAATGCAGCCTGTATATCTGCCGAAAAACGGTATACATCAGGTATGTTCTGCGCATTTATATATCTGCACAGCACAAAAAGAGAAAGCATAAAAAAGACATATACTTTTTTCATAAGCCTTGTGTTATGTACAACAAAAAAAAGACATCAGGATCAGAATCACAACTATTGCATGCATACTGCCCTGCTGCCGGTTTCATACTCAGGACAGAAGATAACGACCTGCACAGCAAAAAACCTGCACAGTACATTCAGAATAAAAAAAGTACAACAGGTCCCTCCTGCCGGCCCCGCTTTATGCATGCAGAGTCCTGAAACTAAAAATATCCTGTAAAGCCCACATGTACCTTACTGTTCCGGAACTGAACCGGTTGTCCGTCGCGGCTACCCAGGGCATAGGTAAGATTAAGCACACCCACTTTGGTACTGAAATTTACACCGGCGCCAAAGCCATACGCCCAGAAACCGTCGTAAGATGTGCGTAATTTCTGCTCTACAAAGCCTCCGTTCAGGAACAGAAACACATTCGAGTTGCGTTCGTACAGGAAGCGCAGCTCTACCGAAGCAAACGAATAGCCCGAGGTATACATGCTTTCTTCATCGAATCCGCGCAGGGTAGAAAAGCCCCCGATACGCAACAGTTCGTTATAAAAAAGAGCGGGATTATACTGGTACGCACTTTGCGACAGGCAACGCAGGCTAAGCCTCCGGGCCAGTTTAAAAAATTTTTCCAGGCGCAGACTGGCCAGCAGTTGCAGCGAGCGTTGAGGAATGTTACTATACAAACTGTCAGGCAATTCGGTAATGGGTCTTACACGGCGCACTCCGGCATTAAACCCGGCCTGTACCGAAAACCCCCGGAGCGGGTTACGACGATAATCGTAGCGTGTCCACTCCCCTTCCAGGCTGAACTTATCCCAGTCCATATCAATATTTTCAGGTAGTTTCTGAGCATCTACATAAGGTTTGCGGTCGATAAGCCGGCTTTGCGCCCTGGAAAAGCCCAGGCGCAGCTTATTGGTACCATACCACAGGTAGTCTACCCCTGCTCCGTATTCAATATTCTGAAAACTGCTGTCGCGGCGGAAAAAGTCGAATTTACCCCACACGCCCAGCGGGGTAGCAAACAGATAGGGATACGAAAGCCATATTTTCGCGCTCTGGGTTCCGCTCTGTATGCGGCGCCATTCCAGAAATATCTGCTCGCCGCGTTCCAGCACATTCCAGAGCCGCAGCTGCACATCGCCCGTTATAACCAGTTTGCCACCGGCACCGCTGCCTGGTTGTACGCCCAGTATACCGTTAAAAAAAGAAGTATTTACCTTATTCAGGCTCAGGTATACCGAGGCGCGTTCGTTTAGCAGCTGTACCTGCGGCGGAGCCTGTACCTGTATAAAGGGCAGATCGCGCAGGCGGGCCTCAGCCTTACTTATACGGCTTTGGTTATATGGTTTACCGGGTCGTATACCAAGGTATGCATACAGATAGCCCGGTACAATACGTGCATTCCCTTTTATCTGCACTGAGTCGTACAGCACCAGGGGGCCCATATCCGTTTTAACAGAAGCATTAAAACGTGCGTCCTGTATTGTTATACTGTCCAGGTATACCGATGCATAGGGGTAACCTGTATTTTCGAACTCGGCCAGCATACGCTGCATTCCCTGCTGCAGGCGTGGAAACGAAAACGACTGCCCGAACCAGTTGCGGTTAGCTATATCACGGGCCAGGGTACTGCCGGGTGGCAGGTTTCCGTTGCGGATATTACCGGGTAGCAGGGGGCTGCCGCTGTGCACTGTTACAATACACTGCTGCTGTTCTGTTTTCCCGGGCTGCAATTCTGCATCTAAATACCCGCGGGCATACAGCAGCTGTGCATACTGCTGCAGTTCGCGCTGCAGTTCGGAACTGTCGCGGAGCTTACGCTGGGTATATGGAAGTTTTTTTTTCGGGATACCGCTGCCAGCCTCATAGCGGACACTGATCTGTGCCCGGAGCAAGGTATGTGCTGCCGGAAGCAGAAACATGAGCCCGAGGCAGAGGTATGTCCGGAAAGAGATCATAAACGCCAGTCGATTGCAGTTTTACCCTGCGATACCAGTATTTCGTTAATTTTAGAAAAATGTCGGCAGCCCATAAAGCCGTTATGTGCCGACAATGGCGATGGATGTGCCGCACTGAGCACATGATGTTTGGTTTCGTCGATGAGGCTGCGTTTACTGCGGGCAAAATTACCCCAGAGTACAAAAATAACTCCTGTTTTTTCGCGGTTGAGCGCTTTTATAGCAGCATCGGTAAAATTTTCCCAGCCTTTACTGGCATGCGAACCGGCGGCTCCTGCCCTTACGGTAAGCACGGCATTAAGCATAAGTATGCCCTGTTCGGCCCAGGAGGCCAGGTAACCATGTGCAGGCGGGGTAATGCCCAGGTCGGCCTGCAGCTCTTTATACATATTTTTAAGCGAAGGCGGAGGCGGTACACCGGGAAGTACCGAAAAGCAGAGCCCATGTGCCTGGTTGGGCCCGTGGTAAGGGTCCTGCCCCAGTATTACTACCTTTACCCGATCCCAGGGTGTGAGATTAAATGCCGTAAAAATATTTGAACCGGCCGGGTAAACCGTATATTTCTGTTTTTCTTCGAGCAGAAACGATTTCAGGTTCCGGAAATAATCACTCGCGAATTCCGGCTCCAGTATTTTTAGCCAACCTTGTTCAATTTTAGGCGTTTGCACTTCCATATACGTTAAATAAATAAAAAAACAAAGATGGCTAAAATTGCGTAAATACTATATAAAACGGGGTTTCGTTCATTACATTGTTAATAAGATTTGAAAGGCTCGGTTTTGAGCGTATAACTACAGCGTATATATTTGCAATTCACACACAATATAAATATAACTTAAGAAATGAAAAAAGTAGCCATCTCCGCACTGTTGATCCTCGTTGTAGGTTTGGTTCTATCCTCTTGTAAAACCGGTCAGGACTGTCCTGCGTACCGCAGCCACGGACAGGTTCAGGGTGAGAAGATGAATTAATAGGTGCCTCCTTAATTGGAACAGACTGCTCTTAAGGAACACCATCAACTGGAAAACATTCAGGCACTGTCTTTCTCTGAGGAGATTGACAGTGTTTTGATTTTTAAACATTCCACACGCTGCCCCATCAGCTCTATGGCAAAAAACCGCCTGGAACGTGCATGGGACTTCGACCCGGAACGTCTGCCCTTTTATTACCTGGACCTGATACGTTACCGGGCTATTTCCGACCGTATAGCCGAACTATATGGCGTACGGCACGAAAGTCCGCAGATATTACTGATAAAGAACGGGCAGTGCATCTTTCACTGCTCGCATACAGCCATATCTGCCGAAGCTATCCGGCAGCAACTCTCCCTCTAAGTAAAGCGGGTCTTACTGTTCACCATTCGTAAAAAAAGCCTGTCCGCATACACGAACAGGCCTTATCCTACAAACTGTGTAAACCTAAACGCTATTGTTTCACCAGTATGCGGCGAACCCTGTTTTCTTCTCCCGAAAGCTGTACTATATAAGTGCCCTTGCTCAGGTCCTGTACAGAAAGAGTAATTATTTTTTCATTATTTCCAATCACCTGCGAACGTACCACACGTCCCCCGATGTCAGTGATCCGTAGCATGTTCCAGCTGCCATCCGGTAGCATTAGCGTAAGCTGTTCGCCGGCAGGATTAGGAAACATATGCAGCTGCAGGGCTTCCTGCTCGGCGAGCGACACATTAAAAACCGTATATACAGCCGAACCCGAACAGGTCTGTGTATCCTGCACCGTTACTGTATATGTTCCGTTAACGGTTGGTATATAAGTATTGTCCGTACCAACTGTTGTACCATTCAGGCTCCATTCCACAGCAGCAAAGCCAGTGCTTAGCGATAATACACCGTTGCTGTAAACGATTTGCGGCACCGGCAAAGGATTTACCTCCACGTACAGAGCCGCAGAATCCATACACCCGTTATTGTCGGTTATGTAAGCCATATAGGTAGCTGTTAGCAGAGGTTCTGTAGTTTGTCCGTTACTTATGCCCCCGCTCCAGCTTATGATACCATTACCGGTTGCATTCAATACAAGTTCTGTTCCCGCACATATAAGCAGGGAATCGTTACCCGGAATCTGTACCGAAGCGGGCGGGAATACTGTAATTTTTATGCTGTCTGCAGCCATACACCCCTCTGTTGTATAGCCTGTAACCGTGTAATATTGTGTAGCAGCCGGACTAAACGCAACGTTATTCTGCACCGTGCCGGCCCAGCTTATGCTGTCGGCCGCAGCAGACAGTATTACCTGTACACCCGGACATACAGCTGTATCGCTGGCTGCAATCTGCAATACCGGCAGCGGGTTCAGGCTAAGCACAAAAGGAGCCGATACATCGCTGCATTGCAATGTACTGTTCGTTACTGCCACACTGTAAATACCGGCCTGCGAAGCCATAATGCTGTTGCCCGTTGCACCGCTGATGGGCTGGTTATTCAGCAGCCATTGCAGCGTATTTGCGGCATCGCCCGGGATACTCAGCTGCAGTGATGCATCCTGGCAGATACTATCGGCCTGTATGCCCATATTAGCGCCGGCCAGCTGCGAGCAGGTATTTACCTGGTACACCGATACCGTACTGCTTACTTCGTTAGCCAGCAGCAGCAATCCGTTCCCGTTTGGCGAATCTTCGGGTTTAATATAAATAATGCCCTCCGCACCACGGTCAGGATCGCCTGACGGAGCCGTACGGTTATTATAATAGCCCACATAAACCGGGGCCGAAGGAATATCCACATTAAACAGCATTACACCTCCGATGCGTTCCAGTGCCACAAAAAGGTATACCGAGCCTTCGATTTCTGCAACAGTAATACCCTCAGGCTCCGGGCCTTTATCATCGCTGCGGTTCTTAACAGCTATTGCGCCCGAGTTACTGGCATTGAACATAGAGCTGAATACCGGGTCGGCGGCAATAATCTGCTCGATAAGGTCTTTAGAATCGAACACCAGGGCTCCGCTTGCTGCGTCCCGGATACTGAACGAACGTCCGCCCAGGGCCTGCAGTTCGTCCATATCGCCGTCGTTATCTGTATCTCCCGTATGCTGCACAATATTGAGGCGGCCAAGAAAGCTGTTGTTTTTAAGGATATGCTGATCCGGGAACACCGTTGAATCGAGCGGCGTGGCATTAATCCGGGCTACATCCGTAACTGCGTTATTTTCCCGGGCATCGCCTTCATTCGCAGAAAACACATAACCCGTACCTGCAATACGGGCAAAAGCCAGGGCATCGGGCATATAAAGCCCCTTTACCGGGAAAGAAGCTATAAGTACAGAGCCGCTCTGGTCCGATGCATCCATACCGCTATTTGTATAGTCGGCCATACCCAGCGAAAACAGTGAATCTACAGTAGCCGTGGCCAGATCGATAACAGCCATGGCATTGTTCTCCTGCAGCGATATATAAGCTTTGAGGTTATCGTCGCTGATCGCGATGTATTCCGGCTCCAGGTCCTGAGCCACGGTACTGCCCGGCCCGAAGATGCGTATACCCTGGGCGCGCAAAGCTGCCAGCTGCGGGTTAAAAGACGTAAACGTTACAAAGCTTACATCGGCCTGACCCAGTGATGCCACACCCGGCGTAAGATCAATAATACTTACAGAACCTTCCGGATCGGATGTATAATTTGTATTCGGCTCCCCTTCATTGGCTGTGAGCAGCTTTGTATAATCGCGGTTAAACGTAATCATATCCGGCATGGGGCCTACCCGGAGCTGATTTACAAAATTCCCGAGCGAATCGAGTATCACTACAAAACCCGAATCCTGCGGATTGCTGTTTTCAATAGCCAGGGCTACTACCCCGTTATGCGTCGTTACCGAATTTATATTACCATAAGGGGTTACCGAAATACTGTTCTGCAATACGGGGGCCGACGGGTTGCTAAAATCTACAATATCCAGCTTTGCGCCAATGCTGTTAGCTATGTATAATTTTTTGCTGAGCTTATCATACGATACGATCTCCGCCGAATTGGTTCCGGCTGTGCCGTTCGAGAAACTGGTGAGGAGATTCAGTTTAAGCTCATTTGCAGGTGCAGGAGCCAGGTAATCGTTATCGCGGATATACACAATCTGGTAATTATTTCCCGCCAGCTGGGCATTTTCGAGGTACGTAATTTTTACAATTACATACTCCGTACGCTCGGCCAGCGCATCGTCGATTATGTCTATATTAAAGTTAAAGGTTCCGTTTGCCGATGCCGGTATACTAAGTGTATCGTTCGCAATGCTGAAATCCGAACCGGCCATAGCATTGGTATAGCCTACCAGGGCAAAAACCACTTTTACAGGCTGAGTATTTGCTGCGCTTACGGTTACCGGTACCTGCACCGTACCTGCATCTTCAGTTACCGTTTGTACAGTACTGCTTATACTTACCTGGGCCGGAGGAGCAACGGTTGTAAGCACAATATCTGAGCTCTGGTCTGTAAAGCCGGTTTGGGTGGTCCAGCTGCGTACACCTACCCATTGACCGGTAGCCGTATTATAAATACCACTGGCACGTATGCTTATATCAGCTGCCGGGTCACCGGCAAAAAAAGAGTTTGCCTGCAGTTTACCCCCCGGGTACAAATCGTTCAGTGGCAGCTGGTAGCCCGCTGTTCCGCCACTCACCAGGGCATTTCCGATACCCGTACCATAAAAAACCGCATCTACCGGTACGGTAGCATTCGTTAACGAAGTAACCGGCACATTAAATACGGCAACTCCGTCGGCATTACTGCCTCCGTTACCAAACGGCCCCGCAGACGCACTGCCAAATCCATCTCCACCTGTTGTACCCGTATTTATCTGGCGCAGTTTAACACCTGTAACAGCCATAGAGCTGCCACCCACATACACTACATCGCCGGCCGTAACCGAACCTGTATTTATATTAAAGCCATAGCTGATGTTGCCTCCGGCTATCCATCCGGCAGAGGTAGCGGTACCATTGTTCGCAACCACCACCGAATATGGTGTTAAGGCAAAGTCGATATTGGCCGTAGCCTTTAATTCCACCCATTCGAAAGGTGAATCGGGACTGCCGTTGGGATTAGCCCATATTTCGCTGATAACGAGGCCCGGATTCTGAGCAAAGAGAGACGATACAAAAGATATAAGTCCTGCAGAAAGCAACAGTTTCTTCATTCCGAAAATAAATTTCGGCAAAAGAAGCCCCGAAAGATTAGTTCAGCGCAAACAACGCCTTACTAAAACGTTAAGTTCCGAAGTATTGTATTAACAAATCAGCAATCAATCCAGCCAGCTGAAGCTGATATCCTTTTCCAGGTCGGGATGCAGGCTCAGGAAAACCGGGCAGGTCATACCCGCACGTTCCAGCAGGGTTTTTTCCTTCTCGCTGAATGTTCCGCGGATGCGGAGATGCACTTCGATTCTGGATACGCGGCGCGGATCGGCGGCCATATGTTTTACCACATCCGCCTCCGCATCGTTCAGTACAATGCCATGCGTTTCGGCAGCAATCCCCATAATGGTAACCATACAGGCTGCCAGCGAGGCGCTGAGCAGGTCGGTGGGCGAAAAACGCTCACCCTTGCCATGGTTATCTGTGGGGGCATCCGTTTCGATGTCAGTTCCCGATCGGGTATGTGTAAGTACCGTACGTAAATTCCCTTTGTATTGCAGTGTGGCTGTGCTTCCCATCCGTTCTATATTTTATATCCATACAAATATCAGTAAATCTTATGAGCGGCACAACCAAAATCGCTACCTTTGTACAAGTATAATATACGCATGGAATCAATTTCAATTCAGCATAGCGAACAGGAACCTGCGGTACGTAAAAAGAAACCCGAATGGCTTCGGGTAAAACTGCCGGTAGGTGAAGAATACAAACAGGTACGGAAATTAGTAAGCGATTACAAATTACATACGATCTGCGAGAGCGGCAATTGCCCGAATATGGGCGAATGCTGGGGGGCCGGTACGGCCACGCTTATGATACTGGGTAATGTATGTACCCGTTCCTGTGGTTTTTGTGCCGTAGCTACCGGCAAACCCGAAACCGTAGACCCCTACGAACCTTTGCGTGTGGCCAAATCGGTAAAACTGATGGGGCTTAAACATGCCGTAATTACGAGTGTAGACCGCGACGATCTTAAGGACGGGGGCAGCGAAATATGGGCAAAGACCGTAGAAACGATACGTAAGCTAAACCCCGACACCACACTGGAATGCCTGATACCCGACTTTATGGGGAAATGGGAAAACCTGCAGCGGGTAATTGATGTAAAACCCGAAATTGTGTCGCACAACCTGGAAACGGTGCGCCGCCTTACCAAAGAGGTACGCATACAGGCCAAGTACGACCGCAGTCTTGAGGTGTTGAAACGCCTTACCGATTCAGGTATTACCACAAAAAGCGGCATTATGCTGGGCCTGGGCGAAAGCGAGGAAGAAGTACTGGAAACCATGGACGACCTGCGTGCCGTTGGGGTTAGTATACTTACCCTGGGGCAGTACCTGCAGCCTACACTGAAACACCTGCCGGTAGCCGAATTCATTACACCCGAAAAATTTGCCTATTACGGCGAAATTGCCCGCGGAAAAGGTTTCGAATTTGTAGAAAGCGGACCGCTGGTACGCAGTAGCTATCATGCCGAAAAGCATATAAAAAAATAAGGGTGCGCTACGGTTTTGAAGTATTTAGTAAACGAAGAATATCAGCATACAAACCGGTGATAAAAATCATAAATAAATGATACCGGTATCATTAACTTTGGATCATTAAAACCTTTAGAATTATGAAAAAATTAAATGCAATCGGACTTGAAAAGAAAAAAACGGAAGAACTGGCTGAAAAACTGAATGTACTGCTGGCCGATTATTCCATTTTCTATCAGAATGTACGCGGCTCTCACTGGAACATTAAAGGCGATAAATTCTTCGAGCTTCATATAAAATTCGAAGAGCTCTATAACGATCTTTTACTTAAGATAGACGAGATTGCCGAACGTATCCTTACGCTGGGATATAGTCCGCAGCACAAATATTCTGCATATTTTAAAGTAGCCACCATAAAGGAAGCATCCGAGGTTTCTGACGGGAAAAAAGATGTAGAACTTATACTTGAATCGTTCAAAACCATTATTACCCAGCAACGCGAATTGCTCGACCTTAGCGCCGAAGCCAATGACGAGGGTACCAATGCGCTTATGAGCGACTACATCCGCGAACAGGAAAAGCTGGTATGGATGTACTCTGCCTACCTGAACAAATAAGTACAGCGTAACACAACACATAGCATCTTAATGCGTGAGAGGTTCTTCGGAACCTCTTTTTTTTGCTACAATCCGAGGTTTGCACACTACAACCTGGGGAAAACATCCACGCTCAGGGGCTCATAAAAACATGCTACCTTTTTAATTAACAGACCATTAAAACAAAAGGCACAGATTCTGTACTTCACTTTAGCGAATAAAACCGTATGATTATGAAAACGTCGTTAAAAATCATTGCAGTACTTCTGCTCTCTGCCGGCCTTTTTGCCTCCTGCAAAAAAGAACAGGAAACCGGCGATATTACTATACGTATGACCGATGCACCTGCGGCCTTTGATGCCGCTAACGTGGAAATTACATCCATACAGATGCAGGTAGCAGGCGGAGGCTGGGTTACCTTAAATACCAATGCCGGCATTTACGATCTGCTGCAGCTGCAAAACGGCATAGATACCGTTGTTGCAACAGGCACAGCATTACCGGTGGGGCGTGTAAACCAAATGCGCCTTATTCTTGGTACAAATAATACAATCATTCAAAATGGCGTTTCCTTTCCCTTATTATTAAGCAGCCAGGACAAGACCGGACTTAAGCTCAACCTAAACTACGATTTTCAGGCCGGAGTAAACTACGAGATCAAATTCGATTTTGTAGCCGACGAGTCGATCGTAACAGAAGGTAATGGTTCCTTCCGCCTGAAGCCGGTTTTAAAAACGGTATATATAAATGTGGTGTAAGCAGGATTTGTAATAACGTGTCTTTTTAGTGAAAAAAGGACGACAGCACAAAGTTGTCGTCCTTTTTTAGTTCAGTATATTTTCATGTTCCGTTTACTCTTTGGAACCAAGGCTTACAGACATTTCCTCCTCTACATCCGGCCGGATTCCGGACCGCAGGTCTTCCAGCAGCTTCTTCAGTTTTTCGTCGCGGAACACATACAGTTTTTCATCCGTTGTGGTAACAAATACGGCTACGGTATTCTTCTCCGAGAGCGAGAACGGAACTTTACCATTGTTATCCACATAAAAAGTAAATATGCCTTTTGCTGCTGAATCGGCCACCTGTACCATACCTACATCCAGTGTTTCATTATCCTTACCGAATGTGGCCAGATAATCTCTTTTCTGCTGCATCTGATACCGCTGATCGCAGTTAAAGAGTCCGAAACGGTCTACTCCTATCTGTACCATCCTTCCCAGCTGGTTCCTTACATAAGGCCTTGCTGCAGTGCTGTCCTGTCCGCTCCAGAAAACAGGGTTCAGTAAGCGCGAAGCTACCATACGTTTACGGGTAATTTCCCAGTCGAACTTCCGTTCCAGGCGTCCCAGCCGATCCACCATATACTTTACCCTGCGGGCTCCGGTACGCGATACCGACAGCGAGGCCCTGCGCCAGGGCTGATACGTTTGCAGCTGAATCTCTTCAAACCCACGGCGATGCTTCAGTACCAGGGTAAAATGTCCTCCTCCCCGATCCACAATATCCAGATCGTTATACCTTTTGCCCCGTATATAACGCTTACGAAATTCCCTGCCCGGCATATACTCCTCCATATATACATTGCGCAGCGGGTTAAGCGCAGGTGTTAGCTTTTCGAAAAGAATACCCGAAAAGTTCAGTTTCCCATATTTCGAGCTATCTGCTTTCACTATTTCCGCAAACTGCAGGCGCAGCATGTTTCTGCGTCCGTTTACCCAGCTATTGTCATAGTCAGCCGAGCGGGTATCCGGGTGTCCTTTAAGCAGGCCCGAGTCGAGCTTATTAACGGTGGTTATATCAGCAAAGCGCTGATCCCAGAAACGCAGATCCGGTCGTTTTTCCTTTTTCCTAATCAAGGGGCTGTTGTTCAGGGTACGTACGCCCCTCCGCCTCCACATTGGCCCCCATTGCCCGTTATCAGGCCTTACGTTCAGCATAATTTTCGTCATACTACCCCTGTCATCCCATACGTTCTGTGCTTCGTCATATTCATAAAAGGTGTATTCCGCCAGAGCTTCGTCCATCTCAGGAAAAACAAGTTCCAGGTTTTTACCCTTTTTCAGCTGAAGGGTATCGCCCGAAGGTGTAAACGCACGTATCTCAAACATACCTGCCGTGCGGAACATAACCGTATCCATTCCATCCCGGCTTTTTGTCCACATGGGCAGGCGGGCATTCAGCATATCGTCCATCCCTGTCCAGGAACGGTACATCAATACTACTTCGCCCGTATAAGTGTTGCCATTTTCCGTTGCCAGACTTTTATGCGGTATATGTATATACTCTCCTTTATTTCCCAGCGGTAAATACTCATCCGCATCTGCGCGGAAACGCATACAGATTTCATTATTACTGCGAAAGTTTGCCAGAAATCCTTTCGGGGCAGAAGTCCCAGAGCTGTGCATTGTTAAAACCGGGGGGGTTGCAACGTTCGGATAACGTTCTGCCAGCCAGGCTTTCCAGGCCGCAGAGTCGGCAAGGAACAACTCTGCATCAATCAATATTTCGCGGCGTTCACCGCCCCGGTTCTGCACAAAGGAGCATACCGAATCGGTTCTGTCGCTGCTAAACTGTATTACCGGCACATCCAGCAAGGCCGGAATACTACGGGCATCCTTTACCTCCTTTACCATAAGTTCGAGCTGGTAAACCCTGTGGCCAACCATAGCCGGTAACCCGGCATAGCCCGAATCGCAGCGCAGCGACATAAATTCCATATCTTCAGGTAATACCTGCCAGAACGTACTATCCGGCATGGCCGAAAACTCAAAACGGATCTCGCTGTATATGCGGCGGCGGAGAACTCTTTTAAGGTCTGTTATACACGAATCCGTTACTGCACGTTTTATATTCGGACTATATTCTTCCTTTTTTCTGCGAAAAAGTGTTTGTAAGTCTTTGCAGGATGATACCGTTTGCGAAGCCGCTTCAGCATACAAGAAAAGGAAACCGGTAAGTATGAACAGGTGTTTTTTCATAGAGCACAGGAATTAATAATAACATATATTAACAATTGAACGACTCTATTTCACATAATCGTATATCTCTATACAAAAAAAACGCCCCGAAGGGCGCTTTTTTGTTTCGCTGTAGCTTTCAACGTTTTATTTCTACTGTACTTCGGGGGTATTATCCTCCGTTTCCGGCTTAATTTCTTCGGCTTCGTCCGGTTTTTTACCTTTAAGATATGCAGGCAATTCCAGCCCGGCCATACGGAAAAGATCGTCGAGCGGGGGAACGCTCTTCATCATACCGCTGATAAAGTTAGCGGTATTGGTTTGTCCGTTTGTTCCGCTTCCGTTTCCATCCCACACGGTGATCTTATCGATCTTGATATTTTTTACGGCTTCTACCTGTGTTTTCACCAATTCGGGCAATTTATCGGCAATGAGGAAGGTAACAGCTTTGGTAGGATCGCCTCCGGCAGCATTTACAATTCGCTGGTAACCTTCGGCCTGCTTGGTTAATATTTCGTATATACCTTTGGCTTCTGCCTCCATTTTTGCATAAATGGCATCGGCCTGCCCTTTAGCTTCGCGGCGTACTTTTTCCGCTTCGGCTTCGGCATCAATTATAGCCTTTTCCTTAGCAATTTCGGCAGGTACTACAATATTAGCCTTTTGCGAGGCACGTTCGCGATCGGCACGTTCGGTTTCGGCTCTTTTCTCTGCCTGGTAAGCTTCTTCCAGGGCTTTGGCCTGTTGTACTTTTTCGGCGGCAGTAGCACGCTTCATTGCTTCGGCCTCTCTTTCGCGGCGTTCGGCATCAGAAGCTGCAATATCAATTTTGGCTTTGTTCTCACCGGTTACAGCCACCGCGTTATTTTCAGCTACCTTAATACGGGTTTCTTTTTCAGCTTCTGCCTTACCAATGGCCTCGTCTTTTTTGGCAGAAGCAATCAATACTTCGCGGTCCTTAACGGCAGATGCGATCTGTACATCACGGTCGCGTTGTGTTTCGGCAATCTGCACATCTTTATCACGGTCGGCCTGTGCCTTACCAATTTCCCCGTAACGTTCCTGCTCGGCTACACTCTTTTTGGCCTCGTTTATGGCTTTGGCGGCAGCTTCTTTACCCAGCGCCTCTATATAACCACTTTCATCGCGCAGGTCGGTTACGTTTACGTTTATAAGTTTAAGACCTATTTTACGCAATTCGGTATCTACGTTTTTGGCTACGTTGGCCAGGAATTTATCGCGGTCGGCATTAATTTCCTCAATATCCATGGTAGCAATTACAAGGCGCAGCTGGCCAAAGAGAATGTCTTTGGTAAGTTCCTGTATCTGGCCTGCAGTAAGGCCCAACAGACGTTCGGCCGCATTGCTCATTACCTCCTGCTCGGTAGAGATAGCCACGGTAAAACGACAAGGTACATCTACACGAATATTCTGTTTAGAAAGGGCATTGGTAAGGTTGGCTTCAATCGATATCGGTTTCAGATCGAGAAAGGCATAACTTTGAACTACGGGTACGATAAATGCAGCACCACCATGTACACAACGAGCCGAAGAGGCCATGCCGTCGGCTTTTCGTCCGGTTTTACCATATATAACCAGTATCTTATCGGACGGACAACGTTTATAACGGGCCAGGATAGCAGCAAAAAGCACCACTATTACTACTACTGTTACAATTACGGGGATCATTAATTCCATAGAGTTCTAACTATATTTAAATTTAATTAATACTTAAGTTTTTAACACTAATGCTATACAGCACTTACTATTAATATACTTTCTTCGAATACACCTGTTACTTTTATCATTGCTCCTGTGACCAGGGTATCGCCTTCGGTTATAGCATCCAGTTCGCGCAGGGTATTCTGTACACGTACATGCACTTTTCCCGTACCGCTACGTTGCCCGGGAATGGAAAGGTAAACTGTTCCGGTAGCACCTATGGCGTTTTTTGTATTCATATTACCAGACTGCTGCAGCTTAGTCATGGCATAAAACATGTACATTACCACAGCAACAATACCTACACCTACCAGTGTGGATACCAGCATCAGAAGCCAGTCGGGCTGCACGGTATTTTTAAGGGCAATGGCTGTCCACGAAAAGCCCAGCATAAAGTTAATGAGGTTTCGGAGCGTGAAAAGCTGAAAAGGGCCGTGCCCATCGCCTGTATCACCGTCGAAGTCGGCATCGAACTCCGAACCGGAATCCATGCCCGCAAAGGTCATTACAGCCTGAATGATAAAAATTAAAGAGGACGTGAGGGCAATACCCCAAATTACCTTGTAGTACACATCCAATGAGTTCCACCAGATTTCCATAGATTTAGCGAATTAGTTTATATAAGGGTATACGCATATGATGTTATTCACGTTCCGAAAATACGAAAAACAGGGCAAAGTATCCGACGAATGTTAAAAAATGGACTATATCTGGTAACAAAAAGGCGTTTGTTTAACTATTTTTGTTGTATTCACAGACTTCTTATCCTTACTGGATTCATAGATTAAAAGAGTTTTGGCAGACTCTATATCAGCGAAAATCTGTGTTATGTCCAGGAATATATTTAGCTCGCTAATTTACGCAGAGTTTGACGATACTTTTCATATCTGCAAAGATCTATGCTATCGGCGGAGCTAATACAACCCGCTAATCTCGCTAATTTACGCAGAGTTTTACGATACTTTACATCTGCGAAGATCTGTGCTATCAGCGGGCGCTAATACAACCTGCTAATCTCGCTAATTTACGCTGAGTTTGACAATACTTTACATCGGCGAAGAGCTGTGCAATCAGCGGGAGCTAATACAACCCGCTAATCTCGCTAATTTACGCTGAGTTTGACGAAAATTTACTTCTGCGAAGATCTGTGCTATCAGCGGGAGCTAATACAACCCGCTAATCTCGCTAATTTACGCTGAGTTTGACGAAAATTTACTTCTGCGAAGATCTGTGCTATCAGCGGGAGCTAATACAACCCGCTAATCTCGCTAATTTACGCTGAACTTGAGAATACTTTACATCGGCGGAGATCTGTGCTATCAGCGAGAGCAAATACAACCCGCTAATTTCGCTAATTTACGCTGAGTTTGAGAATACTTTATATCTGCAAAGATCTATGCTATCGGCGGAGCTAATACAACCCGCTAATCTCGCTAATTTACGCTGAACTTGAGAATACTTTACATCTGCGAAGATCCATGCTATCAGCGGGAGCAAATACAACCCGCTAATCTCGCTAATTTGCGCTGAACTTGAGAATACTTTACATCGGCGGAGATTTGTGCAATCAGCGGGAGCAAATACAACCCGCTAATTTCGCTAATTTACACAGAGCGCGACG